>PVML01017421.1_pt1 | contig 124521 bp, 102 predicted proteins | sample 1853371 | NCBI WGS metagenome assembly PVML01 (sample SAMN08533508, study PRJNA380276) | Human gut metagenome, whole genome shotgun sequencing project. | isolation source: participant 1, chromium library | host: Homo sapiens | collected 2017 | reverse complement strand
ACTTTTTGTTTCCTCCGTGTAAGATACTTCTTCCGTATCTTCCACAAGAGATTCACCCACAACGCTATCTTCTTTTCCACAGGCACACAGGTCGCATCCAATCAGAAATGCCATAATCAGCAGAATGCTTTTTTTCTTTAATGCCATAATATCATCCTTTCTTTCTTGCTATCGACGGCAGTTCCAACTCAATTTGTTCTATAGAATTGGAAAGGTATCTGAAAGTTCCGTCTTCAAATGGCAGAACCACAACCGTATTCCGAAAAGCGAGATCAGAATTATAATCCGGCCATACTCCATCTACGATAAGTGTAATCGTTCCATCCGCATTTTTTGTATAGTCAACTACTTCTCCAAAAGGTGGGTATGGGCTGGCATAAATCATCTCATATTCATAGCTGTTGCTGCTCTCATCATACTCGCAATGCTCTCTCAACTGTTCTACAGATACCGGAAAATAAGTGGTCATTATCTTTTCGTATTCCTCCGCCGGAATTTTCCAACCTTCCGTTTTCAGATTTTCTCCCGTATAAATTCGATAGATGTCTTCATACATACAAGGCATCAAAATATCTTCTACGTTACTGCTGTCCCAGTTTTTGACAAGCACATTGTAATTCACATAGCTTAGTCCTGATATGTATTTCTCTGTCAGTTCCCGGCAGTCTTCCGGAAGCGGTTCTATTCTCCAATACTGTCTCAAACTTGCATGTGCAATCACATATTCATATGCGTAGATAAAATACCCTTTTTCCGTAAGTTTAATTTCAGCCACATTACTTACCGAAGTTCCCTGTATCTCCGGCATACCGCCTTCCTTCCACCGAACTCCTATGTAATAGGTCTGCAGCTGCTCCTTCCGATAAATAAAGGTAACTGCTCCAATCAATCCATCTCTATGCACTTCAAATACCGTAACCATCGAGTCCTGTCCATTCAAGTAATCTGCGTAAAAGATTTCTATCTTTTCATGATTCTGCATATTGGTATCTTCTTCTGTACTTACCAAGCCGGCCTTCCCTAATTGCTCCGCAACCTCTTTCCGTTGCTCACTTGTAAATTCACTAACACCGGAAGAATAATTCGCAGCATCTGTAATTATCACATCCTTATAGATTTCCTTGACCGATTCTGCTGCCGACAAAACCATATTCTGTAGCTGCTCCTTTTCCTCTTCCGAGATAAGGCAGTCACTGGATTGTGGAATAAACCAATATGCTGAATCTATGGAAGTTTCCGTATCGTTTTCTTCCTCCGTTACCGTTTCACTGTCCTCGATTTCCACCGGAGGCTCCCACACTTCCTCTGCCACTTTCTTTTCTTCCGTATGCAGTCGTCCCCAACAGATCATTCCTGCTATTACCACAATCAGCAATATCAAAATCAGAAAGCCACATCTCTTCAACAGCCATTTTACATCTTCCATTATTCGCCTCCGTACAATTCTTCCCATTCCTCCGCTGTCAAACGTGGTGTATGCCATGTTTCCTCACTATTATCCTCGGAAGGTATAATTCGGTTGGAAACATATTGTACCCCACCGTCCTCCAAAGGACGGACCACAACCTCGTGGGCATATACCTTTGAATTTCCCGAATGCGGAAATACCACATTAGCTGTAAGTGTAATTGTTCCATCGCTGTTCTCCGTGAACCCAACCACCTCTGAATATGGATATTCCGGGTACTCCACTTCTTCAAACCCTCTCGGCTTATATTCATAGGTCGAATCCTCTGAATAATAGACCGTTTTTGATTGCAGCGTTTCACTATCGATATTGAAGTAGGTCATGATAACGCTTTCAAATTCCTCCTTCGGAATCCGGTAAACCGCACCGACTCCTAAATTGTCATCTGCGACACAAGGAACATATTCCCCATTTTCTTTTTGATAGAGAATGTCATACATATCGTAAAAATTCAGCTCTCCAAAATCGTCCTCGCTCCAATCTACAATAAACATATTATTCTGTTCAAAACTGATTGGTGCGAGATACTTCCGAGTCAGTTCTCGGCACGTCTCATCCAAAGGCTGCACTCGCAATGCAGTGTTCTCCTCTACTCCGCTTAATGTAAGAATATATAATTCTTCCGAATACCATACCCCTGAAAACATCAGATATCCTTCTTCTGTATAGTTCCAGTATTCTGCCTGATAGCTTCCTGTTGTATTTCTTTGTATATTTCCGTTTTCGTACTTGTAATAGCTTCTGACCACATCTACATTTCCATCTTTTGTCTGCAAATCGTATTTCTCAAAACCCGGCAAATAACTGACCTCAATAATGGATATTTCTGCCTCTTCCTTCGCATCTACCATTTCGCAGAAGTGGGCCACCTGCTCAGGCTCAGTCATATCGATCTGGTTTTTACTGTCAACTGCCGAATAACCATTTTCTCCAAGACGATTTACAATACTACGGATTGTTTCCAAATCCGCTAATTTATTTTCTTCTTCTGCTTTCTCATAAAGAGCAATGCAGACGCTTATAATTTCATCTGCATCCTCCTCTGATTCTTCCTGAATATCCTGAACATCTATTACCGTTTCCAAAACTGTATCTTTTTCCGGAGGTGCATCACTGCACCCCGGAATACTAAGTATTAATACAAAACTAATTGCTGCCAAACCACTCTTCCAGAACCAGCTTGTCTTTCTTAACAACATATCCGCTTCCTCCTCTTCCTTTCACATCTTCTACCATGCTGATAATCAATATAGGACGTTCTACCGTATCTTCTGCTGTAAAAATTGCAAACCATCCTAATTCCGTACCCGAAGTATCATCCTTTGATGCCTTGATTTCTGCCGTACCTGTTTTTCCTGCTAAAAGAATGTCATCCCGATGGGCTGCATATCCAGTTCCATTAGAATCATTCACAACCTTCTTTGTTCCTTCCAATACGCGGCTTGCTGTCTCATTAGAAAAGGCACCCGGAATCCAATACTCCGCTATTGCTTCGTTCTGATATACCAAATACGGCTTTATGACATTTCCCTCATTACAGAAAGCAGAATAGATACAAGCCATATGTAACGGATTCACTAAAACCTGTCCCTGTCCGTAACCGCTGTCAGCTAACTGTATTTCAGTTTCAATTCCCTCTGTATTGGAATACTGCGACTCTGCCATCTTAATCTCAAATGGCAGTTCCTCATTAAAACCAAGTCCAGTCAAAGAACTCTCCATTTCTTCTGAGCCAATCTTTAATGCTGCCTTTGCGAAATAAATATTATCGGAATAAATCAAAGCATTCTCTAAAATGACTGGTTCATATGCATGGAGTGTTGTTACATAATAAGAACCCCACGATGCATCCTTTTGCCAGCTTAAGCCTACATTCCCGTAATCTTCCATCGGATCGATTGCTCCTGATTCCAAGCCGACTGCAGCGGTAATTGGCTTGAATGTAGACCCCGGACACCACACTTGCCGGAACCGATTATACATTGGCTTATTCTCATCCTCATTAAGCGCAGTCCACTGTTCACTGGACAATCCCATAATAAAATCGTTATTGTCATAGGACGGTGTGCTGACCAAGGCCAATACCTCTCCGGTATAAGGATTCATGGCCACTGAGCAGCTTTTATCTTCCTTAAACTGTTCGTACAAGGAAACTTGCAAATTGGCATCTATCGTAAGCTGAATATCCTGCCCATGCTGTACCAGAATACAAGCCAGTTCCTCCTTCTCTTTGCCTTCCGAATTTACAATGTAAATCCTGCAACCGTTCTGGCCTTTCAGTTCACTCTCAAACAAGCCCTCCATTCCGCTTCTGCCGATTACACTATTGGCTGTATAGCCTTCTCCTGCATGTTCCTCTAAATCTTCCGCAGTAACGCTTTGAACATACCCGACCAAATGTGCAGCCGCTTCTCCTAATGGGTATTCACGCACTTCAACATCAGATATCATCACTCCGGGAATTTCCAGTAGCTTTTCATGTCTTTCCTTTTCTTTCAGCACCTCTTCGTCCGGTTCAATCTTCATCAACTCAATTTCTTCAACCCTCGGAATGGTTTTTATCGGCACAAAGGAGTCATCCTTTACCCACTGTGCCGACAGCATCTTTTCTATCGCTTCCGGAGTTGTTTCCAACAGTTCTGCAATCTGTGCAATTGCTTCCTCTCTGTTTTCCACCTTGCCCGGAACGATTCCAACCGAAGAAGCTATACCTTTTCCTGCAAGGACACGTCCGTTCCTATCCAGAATTTCTCCTCTTACTGCCTGTGTAGTGGAAACTCTTACTTTATCTGTAGAAGTCAGATTCGGAAAAATCATGGAATCATCCCAAACCAACTTATATCCATCTTCGCCCTTTAGGAAGAGTGCTTCATTCTCAAAGCTGATAGTTCCTGCAACTGTATCAAAAGAAGTCTGGTAGGTTACCGCCATTTGCTCCTCATCATATGCAATAATCTGAACAGCCATATTCTGGACTTCTATACCTTCATAAATAGCTGAATTTCGAGTTACAAAATCCTCCTGACTGACATTCCCCGATGCCTCAATATGTAGCATCGCATACATTTCTTCATACTCCTGTTTTGGAATATGATCCATGTACTCCACCAGAAGTTCTTCCGGTGTCCTCCAGGCATTTTCCTTTGTTGCCAACATTCCTGCCACGCATACTGCAGAAATTACCGCAGCTATTCCTATAACAGCAATCGCAATCCATAGGAGCCTGCTTCTTGTTTTCTTTCGCTTGTTTCTTCTTTTTCCTTTCTTCATATTGACCTCCATTCATTTTGCTTTGCTGATATGGTCATATTCTATTTTCAATGTACGTTATATCTTCAAAATATTACATTCGTAAGATTTTGAAATAAAAAAATTTCTCTTTGCTGGGTATATCGTACTATGCATTCCTCCTCTCTTTTTATTACATGTGTAAGATTTCGCAACAAAAAAATTTCGTCCGCAATCCTGCTGCACTTGTATAAATATTACATCAGTAAGATTTATAAGTCAAGTTATCTTTATACAAAAAGGCTCCTGCCAGGAGGTATCATACATTTTCGCAAAAGTGATACCTGTTAGCAAAAGCCTATTATTCAGCAGAGTCTCAAAACACCCCTCTGCTACGATATTCAAATGATTCATTCATAAGGCTACAAAACACACATCCATTTTTGCTCCTTAATATCCCACAAACCGCAGAAAATCAAGGTTTCCTTGAAAGCAGACAGACGGTTTCAATATTCGCCTGAACTTTGATTTTATACTGCTTAGCAAAAGTATATCTGCCTTATCAAAAGTGGGGTGAAGAATTTAGCCCCACCTTATATCAATTCAAAATACCTTAACATTTCTGAAAATTCACATTTTCTATAGGTTGCTCTTCTCTCCAATTTTCCAGGATATTCCTGCATACAATTTCCATTCACATTAAACGGACAATATATCCCAAAATATTTGTTGCCACAAATATAACTATCTTTATTTTCAAAATTAATTTGATACAAAATTGCAACCAAATGCCTTAAGAAAATCATATCCTTTAATAAATATACATCCTCTATTTTTTTTAAATTATTAATTGGCTTCATATTTTGATAAAACACTGGTGGCACTAATTGAGGGGAATGTTCATCCACAAATTGCATGAACGGAAATAACAAAAAATTATTTTTTCTTAACCCCAAACATTTCTCTAATAATCGACATATCCCAAATCCAAAAGAATGTTCTAATAGACAACCTGCATTTTTATAAAGATAGCTTTTCAACTCCTCTTCTATATCTCTGTTTTCATCTACAATTAAATCTTTTTTATATTTTATTACCTCTTTAGAACAGACTTTATCAATATTATCTCCTATTAACGATGAAACATATATTGTAAAAAAATTCAAATCCTCATTTATTATTCTCTGTGCATTTATAGCAACACTAAATGGAGTATTACCTTTATACTCTGATGGCAACCTTGTATTTAAAGCACGAACCAAATAACTATACCATTGCCTCTCGTTCCCTTGCACAGACGGTATATACTTTAATTTTTCAAATTCTTCAACCATCACCATAAACCATATAGATGGGGTAAATGGATATGGCTTCTTTCCTCTATCGTGATTACTTATTGGCATTTGTAAACATATATCTACCATGAGACTCAATATTTTTATTAGATTTTCATTATCTTCTAATTTCTGAACAGATTCTTTACAAGTATTAAAAAGCAATTCGAACGGTGCTGTATACAAATGCATATAACTATCATCATTATACAAATATCTATTTTGTTCAAATTCAATGTACTCTTTTTCTTTTCCTATGCTAATTTTGGAAATAAGGTATGCGTTGCATTCTAACAAACAATTTACTCCCAATTCTGTTATAAAGTATGTCTTCTCGAAATAATTCCAACGCAGATAATGATATATACCGTAAGAATCTAACATAGAAAGACCTATATTATTATCTTCTGGATTGCCATCAATAAGCATATTCCATAACCCATCAAGGTTATCATTAAATATAATTTTGTTGTGCTTAATATATTTTTCTAATTCATTTTTTCTAGTTATTCTGGCAGAAGTAATCTGTCCATTAAACATCTTCACATGTTCAATAAAATGTTCTTGAAAACTTCCATAAAACAATTGTTTTTTCCTAAATATGAAAGGGCTTAATATCTCTCCTCCCAAATCTATAATCATATTTTCTATAGCTTCCAATAATTCTATTATTACATGAATGCCAAAAGTTGATGATATATAGTTAATATGATGTGTAAACTCATGGACAAATGAATGGTGTAATTCATCATATTCCCCATTTACAAAAATGCCCAAAATGGCAGGATTATATAAACCTTTAAGATTATTATCCAAAATATACTCCTCAAAAAATATACTTATATGTATTTCCTATTCTCGTAATAATTCCTTTATCAATAAGTGATTGAATTATAAGAAGGATATCCTTTTCTTCAATTATACACATACCACAATCATCTCTATATTTGCATCTAAAATGGTTATTAAAGCACTCTTTCTTGCTTTCAAAAGTACCCTCATCACTTCTTATAAGTTCTAATAAAACACATTTTTCCGCATTCTCTTCATTTATCTTATAAACTATTTGCTTTAATTTTCCCCCCATGCTACCAAGTGCTACTGCCCAACCTTTTGTTATATTTATATCAAGCAATACACACAGAATCCATAAAGTAGACAATCTCATATTAATATAATATTTTTTAGATGGAATTAGCATGCATAAAGTTCCCATTGGAACCTCTGGCATATATTGTCTTACATAAAAATACTCTTCTTTATGCTTATATTCATTCCCACATATTTTTGAAACAAAAGTTTTTACTTCATCTTTTTCAATATACTGTGATAATACATTTTCTAGTTCATATAAATCACAACCATCTTTTTTTATGACCATCTCTTTACTCCTTTTCTCTTTTGCGAAAAAATACCCTTTCGCCAAAATGTATATCTTCCGTTCCCCACAACCTATCCCCCGGATAAACCAATTCCCTCATACCCACTCTACGGAAACAGAAACACACATCTATTTTATTCCCAAAATGGTAAAATCCTTTGATTTATTGGGCTTTTCTCGACAGAAGACAGACTGTCTCCACATTCCCCTGAACTTTGATTTTATACTGCATAGCGAAAGTATGCAATAGATTTTCAAAGTGGGGTAACTGTTTTATCCCCTTGTTATACAGAATATTGTCGGTATAATATGTCATCAACATTGTTCTTGATACCCACTAAAATATCAAAACAAGTAGACAACATTTCAAAAAAACATCTCCAGTAATTATCATATAGACCACAAGTATCGCTTTGATAAGAGAAATTCAAATAATTACAATAATTATTTATTTCTTGACATATCTCTGGTCCTAAATCCAGTGAATACTCCAATAGCACCTCATTCAAAAGCACTCTTTTCTCTTGAAACGTATAAATTCTTTTTAAATCATCTTCATATAGAACCCAATGTTCCATTAGCTCATTTTCCAAAAATGAACCATAATGTCGATTCTCAAAATTATGTTTCCAATATTCGTATGCGTACTGTAATATACCGTGCAAATTATCTAATGCTTCTTTTGCCTTCCTACATGCTATGTTTTTTCTACTTTCAAATACCACATTTGATTTTAACCAGTTATCCATTTGATTAATAATACAAAATTGTTCATACTCGGCCATACTTTTCCATGTATATAACAATTCTGCCGGATACTGATTTTCATCACTATCTATCATTCTTGCACACGACTTGCATAACCAAATTCCATTTTCTATACTACTTCTCTCTTCTGGCGTTAAGTCAGGGTTGTATCTTGGTCCACCTTCAGCTGCTGCGGTTATATGTGCAGCCTCACCGATTGATACTCGCTTTTGAGGATTGCTGTGAGGACCTTTTGTTTCTCTTCTACAGTTTGGATTAGAACACTTTCCTCCCACTCTCTCACATAATCTATCTATAGTTTTTTGCGAAAAGTCATCTCTTTTATTCATAATGCTCCTTACCTATCTCCAAACATGAACTCAATAACACTTAGCGCATTCAAAATCTGTATACATTCATATCTTTCAATACTTCTATTCATTCGACCATGCATTAACCAATTTCTATTCAAATATGGAGGTTCTATGCCATTTTCGAACTTGTATAGGCCATCTATAAATATCCTATTAAAATATGCTATTAACGAAGGATACATTTCCAAAAAGTATATTTTCTTTGACATGAATCCTCGTTTTTCGGTAAGCTGTCTAAAATCCTCCGCCTTTTGATTCGCAAAGCCATCATTAGAATATTTAACTCTGTAACTCATCCGTTGGTTCGGAAAATCTACTAATTCATTCACCCTATTATCAAGTAATGCAAGCAAGTACATAGCTGCAGTCATATAATCTTCATTTTCAAAAGCCTGAATACCATTCTTAAAATATAACTGTGTCTCGTCCGAAACGTACTTTTCCTGTAGCCCCTCTATAATCACATCAAGAATTACAATATCTTCTCCGTCAAAAAACTCTGCTACCTTTGCTTCCCCTTCACATAATAATTGTTCCCAATTCTTAATATCTGCAGGATTTGAATGCTCAGAAATAACCCAACCATTTTTTCCAAACTTTTCACTCCACTCAATTTCAGATCTATATTTTTCTTCAAATTCAGCTTCAGTTAAACCTTCAGTTTCTCTGACCTCTTGCTGATAATTTTTGAGTATTTCTGCCAACTTGAGAAGACCCGGCATATTGTTAAGTGAATTCTTCCATTCATTTAGTTTATCACTGAGTTCTTGAAATTTTGCTAATGCTCCCGGAGATATTGCTCTCGTAACATTTTTATATAATTCCTGCTGCTTCTTAGCTATCTCAAGTGCTTTCCTATATTCCTGTGAATTTTCAAAATCATTACTCATCTTCTCATCCTCATGACGTGAAATAACTTTTGCGAAAAAGTATCCTTTCGCCAAAATGTATATCTCCCATTCTCCAAAGCTATCCCCTGGGGTAAACATCCGATTATATCATCACTCTACGGAAACAGAAACACACATCTATTTTATTCCCAAAATGGCGAAATCCTTTGATTTATTGGGCTTTTCTTGACAGAAGGCAGACTGTCTCCACATGCACCGTTCCTGGAAACATGTCCACACAGCACCCACGCTCCACCTCGTAGCCGCAAGCCTGCAGCATTTCGAGGTCACGGGCAAGCGATGTCGGTTTACATGAAATGTAGACCATGTGGTCAACACCGTAGTCGATAATTTTCTTTAACGCCTTAGGATGGATTCCGTCACGCGGAGGGTCAAGCACGATTAAGTCAGGACGTTCATTTATGTTATCAAGAGCCTTTAAGACATCTTCAGCGATGAATTCACAATTTGAAAGTCCGTTAAGTCTGGCATTTTCACGGGCGGCATCGACGGCCTCGGCAACAATTTCCACACCGATTACCTTCTTTGCCACAGGTGCAAGAATCTGTGCAATTGTACCTGTACCGCTGTAGAGGTCAAATACAATCTTATCTTTTGTCGTTCCGACATATTCCCTTGCCTTTGAATAAAGAACTTCTGCCCCGAGCGAGTTCGTCTGAAAAAATGAAAATGCAGAAATATTGAATGTAAGTCCTAGCAGCTCTTCCTGAATATAATCCTGTCCGAAAAGTATCTCTGTACGCTCATTTTTTACAACATCAGCAATACTGTCGTTATAAGTATGCAAAAGCCCGACAAGTGTTCCGTCAAGCTGAAGATTTCGTAATTTTTCAGTAATTTCAGACATATCAAAATCAAGCTGGGTTGTTGTTACTATATCAACAAGAATCTGACCTGTTTTTACTGCTTTTCTCACAAGAAGATGTCTTAAATATCCCTCATGTGTCATCTTATGAAAATATGGCAGATTTTTCTCTTTAAAATAGCTGCATACACAATCAAGTATTCTGCTGAAATCGTTATCCACAATTTTACAGCCGTTTACTGTGACAATATCATACGTACTGTTTCTTTTATGAAGTCCGAGTGCAAGTTCACCGCCTTTTACTTCATCGCCAAAAGTAAATTCCATCTTATTACGGTAGCTTTCATTAACGGGACTTCCGATTATTCCTTCAAATTCAAAATCACCTTTTACAGCTTCGTCAAGTATGCTTTTCACTTGACTTTCTTTCATCTTTAACTGCTCGCTATACTCCATGCTCTGATATACACAACCGCCGCATTTTCCAAAATATTTACAGACTTTTCCCTCTTCATAACACTTTTTTTCAAGAGGTGAATTTTCGAGAACTTCAAGCAGTCTTCCTTCACATTTGTCTTTGCGTTTTTTGTTAACTGCAAATCTTACTTTCTGTCCCGGAACTGCATTTTTAACTATAACTCTTGTCTTCATGCCATCCTCATCAACCCACACATACCCTTTATTAGGAAAATCAATTTTCTCTACATATCCTTCACAAATATCGCCTTTTCTCACATATGCTCCTTCCAAGCCTGACAGCTTTAATCTCTATTTTCTCACGACCTGCATAATCCAACATTCTCAGCTTCTACAGGTACAAAATTTATCCGCTTCGTACGTAAAATATGCCACCAGCCGAACAGACGCACGACCGGTGGCAACATTATACTTCCAATTGAATATGATAATTACTTATCTTCGTCTTCAAAGTCATCCTCGAAATCATCTTCAAAATCGTCATCATAATCATCATCAAAATCATCAAGATAATCTGGTGTAAAATATCTGTATACACCATATGCAATTGCTGCTATAGCAGCTACGGCACCGATTACTGCAAGAACAATAAGCACCCATTTACAGCACTTATTTTTTTCTTCCTCTTCTTCCTTCTTGTGGAGAAGTTCACCAAGCTTGCTGGCTGCAATTAATTCTTCAATCTTATCTTTATTCATAATATATGCCCCTTTCATTTATTTCTTCAATTTCATCATTTCAATTTTTTATAAAATCATTGTATCATAAAAAAAACGATTTTACTACTGTTTTTTTAATCGTGCAAAGCCTGCAAGCATCTTTTTTATGCCATACTCCTGAAACTCCACAGTTACCATGTAGTCTCTTGTTGCCGCATCGATTGAAAGCACTTTTCCTTTGCCGAATTTCACATGTGAGACCATGTCTCCCACATTATAACCAAGTCGTGACGAAAGACCTGAAGATGTCTGTCCTTGTGGTTGTGCACCAACACCCGTTTTTGCACTCGGATTATCAACATTTTTTGATATGTTTGAAACAGTTTTCCCTGACTTTTTCAAATCGAATATATCCATAGGAAATTCTTTACCAAAGCCTACTTTTTTATTCGTTGATGCAGAAGAAACATTTTTTACGGCATCACGCTGTACACCCGTAAAAGTTCTTCCCGCACTACTATAACCTGTTGATGTACTTCCGTAATTTGTAACATTTCCTCGTTTTGCATATCCTGTTTTTCCCGAAATACTCACACGGTTTGTATTATAACTTGAGTATGAAGTTGTATTGCCGCTTCCATATCTGCTTAATGCGTCTTTTGCACTCGCACGGAAATTAAATTTCGATGACTCTCCAGGCTCTGTCTCACCACCAAAAGCAATCTTTGACTTATTATAACCTGTTGCCTGATTTTCAATATTTAAAAGTTCCTTTGGAATTTCATTGACAAAACGTGATACTTTATTCATCTGTGTTTCACCATGAACCATACGCTGTTTTGCACTACTTATGTTCAGTTCTTTCTGTGCACGTGTAATTCCCACATAACAAAGACGGCGTTCTTCTTCTACATCCGTCGGGTCATCGGATACGATTGTCATATAGCTCGGAAAAAGTCCATCCTCAAGTCCTGTCATGTATACAATAGGAAATTCCAAACCTTTTGCACTGTGGAGCGTCATAAGCATCACCTGATTGCCTGACTGGTCAAGATTATCAATATCAGCAATAAGTGCAACTTCAGACAAAAATCCGCTCAATGTAGGCTTAAAATGTTCATTGTCAGCACCCTGAACAGCATCTCTGCCATCTGCAGCAGATGTCGGTTCCAAAGTATTATTTACTGAATCATCAAAATCATTTTGGGCATCTCCCACCTCGTAACTTACAATTTTATTGATAAATTCATCAATATTTTCCTGTCTGTTTTCTACTTCTTCTTTTGTTTCACTCTCAGACAGATATTCTATATATCCTGTGTCTCTTACAACCGACTCAGTAAGTTCCTGTATTGACATATATTCCTGTTTTGCCTTAAATCCCAGAATAAGTGTCACAAAATTTTCTATCTTATTAAGAGAGCGTCCGATGTCAGGAATCTGCGAAGCATTACACAAAGCATCCCAGAATGTACATCCGTTATAATCTGCAAAATTCTGTATACGTTCGAGTGTTGTTGCACCGATTCCACGCTTTGGGACATTAATAATACGACGTACTGCCTGTGCATCCATTCCATTATCAATTGTTTTAAGATATGCAAGTATATCCTTAATCTCTTTTCGCTGATAGAAATTAACACCACCATATATCCTGTACGGAACATTTCTTACGATAAGACGTTCCTCGAGAAGTCTTGACTGTGCATTTGTTCTGTAAAGGATAGCTATATCATTATAGTTCCATCCATCTCTTACCTTTGCACAGATTCCATTTACGACGCCTTCCGCTTCTTTATATGCATCTTCATAAAGACAGAAATTAATCTTTTCACCTTCATTATTAGCTGTCCAGAGCGTCTTGTCTTTTCTACCAAGATTATTTTTAATAACACTGTTTGCCGCTTCAAGAATAGTCTTAGTTGAACGGTAATTCTGCTCAAGCTTTATTACTTTTGCAGAATCAAATGTATTTTCAAAATTAAGAATATTCTGGATATTGGCACCTCTGAACTTATATATTGACTGGTCATCATCACCGACAACACAGAGATTTCCATATTTTCCGGCAAGCATACTCACAAATTTAAACTGCACTGTATTTGTATCCTGATACTCATCCACCATGATATAGCGGAATCTTTCCTGATATGCAAACAAAATGTCTTCATTTTGTTTAAAAAGCTCGACAGTTTTAAATATCAAATCATCAAAATCAAGTGCATTATTCGTTTTGAGCGTTTTCTGGTATTCACGATAAACACCGGCGATTCTTTTTGCATTATAATCGTTGCCTGCATTTATCTCCATCTCATCAGGAGTGACAAGCTCGTCCTTTGCCCTTGAAATCGCACTCATGATTGTGCGTTCTTTAAGCATTTTTGTGTCAATGTTAAGTTTTTTGCACGCTTCTTTTATAACACTTTTCTGGTCATCCGTATCATATATTGTAAAATTAGTATCATAACCCAGACGGTCTATGTATCTTCTAAGAATTCTTACACATGTCGAATGAAATGTACTTACCCACACCTGGCTTCCGAGCGGTGTTATCTTTTCCACACGCTCTTTCATCTCAGCTGCAGCTTTATTTGTAAATGTAATTGCAAGTATATTATATGGTGCAACATCGCAGTCCTCAATAAGATAGGCAATCCTGTGCGTAAGCACGCGTGTTTTGCCGCTTCCGGCACCAGCTATTATAAGAAGCGGTCCTTCAGTTCTCTTGACTGCTCTTTTTTGCATATCATTTAAACCGTCTAAATTCATCTTACTTCTCCATATATTAAAAGTCAAAATAACTGCCACGAAGTCACGGAGTTCATCCTATGCAACGCGGCAGTTTTATAATTATTATAAATTAACCGATAAGTTTTTTACCACAGTTCGGGCAGAACTTGGCACCATTTACAGGTGTTCCACACTCAGGACAGAACTTTGGTCCGTTACCTGCCTGTGCTGTTCCCGCCTGAGGCATGCCAGAAGCTGTATTAGCCTGATTCATATTATTCATCATCTGCTGACCGATTGCCATTCCCATCTGCATGCTCATCATATCACCCGCAATATTAGAACGTCCACCACCTTTTTCAAGTGAATCAGCCATAGCCATCTGTGAATACTTATTCATATCACCAACCATAGACTGTGAAGCTGCTTTAGTCTGCATCTTCTGAATCTCTTCAGGATATGAAAAGCTTGAAATCATGAAATCTGTTATTGTCAGACCGAGCTTACAAATCTGCATATCAAGGTCTTCCTTAATACCATTAGCTATCTCATATGCATTAGCCTGAAGATTGAACATATCTTTGCCTTCTTTACTTATCCACTTCATAAGAAGCTGATCAAGAACAGCAACTACACGTTCCTTAACATCATCAACTTTATAAATCTGCTTTACACCGGCAATCTTATCAATAAGTGCTACATAATCATCTACCTTGAATGTAAATGTTCCGAAAGCTCTTATAGGCATACCACCCGGTGTTGCTGCTGACTGTGTCGGTATTGATATAGGATTCTTAGTTCCCCATTTAACTGTGAATTCCTTAGTATTTACAAAAAGAACTTCCGCTCTCATTCCACTGTTAAATCCAAACTTAAATCCCTTTAATGTAGAAAGGAATGGTATGATATCTGATTCAATATCAAAACTTCCTTCTTCTTTAAATATTCCTTCTATAACGCCATTATACATAAAAATGGCATCCTGACCCGGTCTTATGATTAAGCGGCTTCCCTTTTTAATCTCGCGGTTAGTCCATTTCCAAAAAATAATGTCATCTCTGTACTCTTCCCACTCAACGACGTTGGCCAGCTGTTTACCAAATAAACCCATTATTTTACTCCTTTAACTTATAAAAATTATAAGCCCATCTTAGCCTTTAAAGCTGCAAGTTCATCATCAACAGCAGCATTATTTGGTGCTTCATCGTACTTTGCTGCAAGATTATCAATATTGGTATCTTCCTGTGAAGAATTGAGTTCTGCCATTGCATTAGCCTCATCAAGCATCTTGTTTGCCTTTGCTTCCATTCTTGTAAATGCTTCCATGCTGTTATTAGCACCTGTTACGCTTGTGCCAACTTTATTAATTCTCTCTTGAGCTTTTGCAGCCTTAACTGTAGCTTTAATTGCTGCTCTTCTTGCCTCAAGATTATCAATATCTTTTACAAGCTTATCATGCATCTGACGCATCTTCGATGCATTATCTGCTGCCACATTGTATGCCTGCTGAAGTGCTGTCTGAGTTGTAACAAGCTGCTGCTTCTTCTCAAGAAAACTTCTTGCATCAGCTTCATTGCCTGCTGTAAGTGCCTTCTCAGCATATGACTGCATCTTATTAATCTGCTCTGTACACTCGTCAAGTTCTCTCTTTGCTCTTGTCTCTTCTGCCATAACAGAAGCAGTTTCAGCCTTTACCTTGCCAAGATCGCTCTCTAAATTTCTCATGTACTGATCAATCATCTTTTCAGGATCCTCGCACTTATCAAGAAGTGCATTGATATTAGATGCCATAATGTCCTTAAATCTTGTTAAAATACCCATAAAATCCTCCTCTGCAAAAGCCCCACATTTACACAATGGATTTTGCTAAAAATATTTTTTATCAACGGCATTTTGCCGTGCTATGAGATAATTATATAATATATGTACTTAATTGTCACGCTATTTATTCAAGATTTAATTTTCTGTCCAAAATATAAATACTTATAAAATTATATACTATTATTAAAATCACAGATATTATGCCTGCCATTATAAAAGTGCCCTTTACAAAATCAATTGTTGCGGCATCTGACTGCGGCATCTGCATAACCTCCATAAAATTGCCTCCATACATAATAATACAGAGAATTACAAGTCCTATAAGCGAAAGAATCTGTCCGACAAAATAAAGAATTATATACCACACAAAAGCCATAATTCCTTTACTTGAATATGACAGGCTTCCCAGGTCAAGGCATACATAAAATGTGCTCAATGCCGAAATTATCGAAATAATAATATATAACACTGTAATTGCAACAACAGTCCCTGTTATACCTGATATAACCATCCCTGTTGCAGTTCCGTCTGTCTCTGCCGACATAAACATTTTAAGTTTTTTTATCCATGAATATTTTAAATCACCTGTGATAAATCCTATTGACAGCATCAAAACAATGAAATCTGCAGCAAACCATATTATTGAAGCAATCATTTTACTAAAATGAAGGCTGGCTGCAGATACAGGAAGTGTGTGCATGAGATAACCTTCATCCTTTAAAAGATTATTCCTGTATCTTAATATTGACATTACAAGTGTAATAATAAACATCACAATAAGTGCAATAACAGCTCCTGCAACAGCAAATCTGTAAATTGTTGAAAACACAGGATTGCCACCCATAGCTGTATTTATCTTATATGCACCAAATGTAACAATACTTAAAATCATAACAACAATATATATACCGGCATACATAAACCCTTGACTTTTCATCTCATATTTTATAAGTTTACCTAACATGCGAATACCTCCCTGAATAACGAATCAATACTCATATTTTTTTCTTCCCTGATAACATCAACATCCTTATGAAAAACTATTTCTCCATTTTTTATAAAAACAACATCATCCAGAACTTTCTCAACATCACTTATAAGATGCGTTGTAATAATAACACTTGCATTTTCGTTATAATTTGTAAGAATAGTCTTTAAAATATAATCTCTTGCCGCCGGGTCAACGCCACCCATAGGCTCATCTAAAAGATACACCTCTGCTTCCCTGCTCATAACAAGAACAAGCTGCACTTTCTCCCTTGTTCCTTTTGAAAGCTGTTTAATTTTTGAATTCTTTGAAATATTAAGGCTTTCAAGCATCTGTTCAGCCCTGTCTCTTCTGAAATCTTCATAAAAATCCTCAAAAAAGTTAATTGTATCTTTTACTCTCATATTTGGTGAAAAATATGTACGTTCCGGAAGGTATGAAACAATCTTTTTGGTCTCAATTCCTATACTCTTTCCGCTTATTGTCACTTCACCATCATTTTTATTTAAAATACCGGCAAGTATTTTTATAAGAGTTGTCTTTCCACTTCCATTCGGTCCAAGAATTCCTATTATTCTTCCTCTTTCGAGTGATAAGTCAAGTTCTTTTATAACCGGAATTTTTCCATAACTTTTTTTAAGTCCCTTACATTCTACTAATACATCCATAAAAATCTCCTTATTTCCCTGTAAGATTTAACATCCTGTTCGTTATCTTATTTACTGCCTGATATATAATCTGCAAGAATCTTTACTACTTCATCTTTTTCATAACCAAGGCTTTTCATATTTTCAATAAAGGCGTCCGCATATTGTTTTGTAAGTTCTTTTTGAAGCTGATGCGACTTATCAGCCTGTTTGCTCACATAACGTCCGGAAGTTCTTATTGAGTAAAGATAACCTTCATTTTCAAGCTGTGACAGTGCTTTCTGCATTGTATTCGGATTAACTCCGGCTGTTACTGCCAGCTCCCTGACAGCCGGAAGTTTCTCATCTGCCTGAAGTTCACCAGTTGCAATACACTTTTTTATCTGTTCAATTATCTGTAGATAAATAGGTGTATTCTCATCAAAGTTCCATTCCAAATAATCACCTCTTATTTTGTATTATTGTATTACTCATATAGTACAATAATACAGTTTTATTTTTTTGTCAATAAGATTTTTATATAACATTTTTTACTTTTGGATGTATATGCCTCTTGTCATATGGTTTTTAATACTATATAATAGAGCACAGACATAAACTTTAAGAAGAAACGAGGGTTACTATGGCTAACGATAACAAAGAGCTTGTATCATCAATGCTTCGCAAGATGACAAAGCTTAATTATATAAAGCCGGGCGATGTTCCCGGCATCAATCTTTACATGGATCAGGTTACAACTTTTATGGATGAACATTTAAGTGACAGTAAACGCCATGAAGATGACAAGATTCTTACTAAGACAATGATTAATAATTATACAAAAAACAATCTTCTTCCGCCTCCCGTCAAAAAAAAGTATTCAAGGGATCATCTTTATATTCTTGCTTTTATTTACTACCTGAAAAATCTTCTTTCAATAAGCGATATACAAAAGCTTATTAATCCGCTTACTGAAAACTGTTTTGATACAGACAAAACACCTGATATGGAAGATATATACAGAGAAGTATTTAACTTATGCAAATCACAAGCCGCAGCTCTCTCAAGAGATACACTTGAAAAAGCACGCATTGCCGGCAAGTCATTTGAATATGTTGAAGATGAAGAACAGCGTGATTTCCTTGAGTTATTCAGTCTTATATCACTTTTAAGTTTTGATGTTTATATGAAAAAAAATATGATTGAAACACTTATTGATGATTACTCTTCAAAGCATATCAAAGACAATAAATCTAATGAAAAAGATAATAAGAAATAAATATTTTTATCAGAATTTTATATTATAAAATCCCGGATGATTGTGACGAGTCCATATACTAAATTATGGAAAATCATTTTATACAATCATCCGGGATTTTTATTTACACAATTATCATTTATTCTTCTGTTTCTTCCAGCATATTGAGTCTTTTAAATACTCGGTCATATCCATCGTTGCCATAATTAAGTGAACGATTTACCCTGCTTATTGTTGCAGTTGATGCTCCTGTCTTTTCTGCTATATCAAGATATGTCTTATGTTCCCTTAACATCTTTGCAACTTCAAATCTCTGAGCCAATGAGAGTAATTCATTGATTGTGCATACATCTTCAAAGAAATCAAAACACTCATCCTTATTTTCAAGACTGAGAACAGCCTCGAAAAGCTGCTCAACCGCCGGAGTTTTTAATTTACTGTTCATACACCTACCCCATTTCTGCGACTTTAACACAAAAGCCTTTTTAAATAACCATTTAATATTTTAACACAGTAAAGTTTGAAAGTAAATAGCCTGTAAATCATATTATTCTGTTCTTAATGCAACAACCGGATCTTTCTTTGCCGCCATCTTAGCCGGAATAAGTCCTGCTATTGTTGTAAGCAGCATGCTTATAATAACAAGAATCACTGCACCTGCAACAGGAAGCTGTGCCACATTAGAAATATCTGTTACATTTTTTATAACAGCATTAGCCGGTATACACAAAATCAATGTTATTATTATACCCATCGCCCCTGATACGAAACCTTCAATAAGAGTTTCTGCATTAAATACTCTTGATACATCCTTCTTTGATGCACCTATACTTCTTAAAACACCAATTTCTTTTGTTCTCTCTAGAACTGAAATGTATGTTATAATTCCAATCATTATTGATGAAACCACAAGGGAAATCGCTACAAATGCAATTAAAACCGAAGAAATTGCTGTAATAATAGTACTTACAGATGACATAAGGATTCCTACATAATCAGTATAATTTATTGTATCCTCATCTCTTCCATCAGCTGTTACTTCGTCATTATAATTCTTAATAAAATCCTGAAGTTTTTCTTTTGAATCAAAATCTTTAGCATATATATCAATCTCTGAAGGGTTGTCTTCACTTGCTATGCCAAGTAATGATTTGTTATTTTCAAGTGTTGAAATTGATGTCTTATCATTATCAAATGACATTCCTGTAAATACATCTTTTTCAGGATCTGCGAGCTGCTGTTTTACAATCTGTGTTTCATTTACTTTTTCAATTATATAAGGCATTAAATCCTTTGTATATGCAACACCACTGCTTACTGAAACACTTGCCGCGTCAGGATTTTTTCTTATAATTCCTGCAATCTTAACCTCTTCAGCATTATTCACAACTGTTGTCATATATTCATCATCATGTGATGCATCTTCCCATATTCCAAATGTATCATTATATCTGTACAAATCTGTAGGAAGAACAAGTTTGAACTTCTTGTCAAGGACTTCATCATATGTATACTGTGTTTCTTCTGTCTCATATGAATTTCCAGCCATAACATTCTTAAAAATTTTCTTTACTTCGGCCGGATCCTTAAATCCAAGTGAATACAATGTATAGTCATCTATCTCATTATTTTCATCTACCACAAGCATAACTTCGTTGTAATTATCTGCCCAGCTTCCGGCTATAAGATCATACTGTTCATCAAGCATCTGTCTGTTATCAAAAAGACGTGACCATACACTTGTATTCTGCATGCCCGCTGACATCATGCCGTCACCTGATACAGACATTCCATACATATTTTCCATAACAGAACTTGGATTAAGCTGTGTAACACCATCTGATGTATCAGTTGAATAAATGTATAACGGAACATCATAACTATATTGTATATCACTTATATAACCATCAACATCACTCTTATGATTTTCAAGATATGACTTAAATGCTTTAAGATTATTGCTGTTTACCTCAGCAACCATACTGTTTACCATATCAGTCATAATGTTATTACTGTAAATCTTATCCTTGTCATGATCAACATTTTTATCTTTATTACCCATCATATTCTCAATCATGCTGCTGACATCGACACTTTCTTTCTGAAGCTGTATAGGATAACTTGAAAGTGTATCTCTCTGCACGCGGTCAATATAATTCTGAATACCATTGGATATTGACAAGATAAGTGCAATACCTATAATTCCGATACTTCCAGCAAAAGCAGTAAGGATTGTCCTTGTCTTTTTTGTCATAAGATTATTAAGACTAAGGCTTAACGCTGTAAAAAATGACATAGATGTCTTCTTTTTCTTTGTTTTACCTGACTTTTTATCAGTTAAAGAATCCTCATCTGTCTTCGTTGTAATATTATCGTCTTCACCATTATATGGATTACTGTCATCCGTTATTGTTCCATCAAGAAGTCTTATTATTCTTGTTGAATACTGTGTTGCAAGTTCCGGATTGTGCGTTACCATTATTATAAGCCTGTCTTTTGAAATCTCTTTTAGCAAATCCATTATCTGGATACTTGTCTGTGTATCAAGTGCTCCTGTAGGTTCATCTGCAAGAAGTATATCCGGGTCATTGACAAGTGCTCTCGCTATTGCAACTCTCTGCATCTGTCCACCTGACATCTGATTCGGTTTCTTATGAATCTGCTCCTTGAGACCTACTTTTTCAAGTGCTTCTGTTGCACGCTGTCTTCTCTCGGCTTTTGACACACCAGACAATGTAAGTGCAAGTTCAACATTTGACAAAACTGTCTGATGCGGAATAAGATTGTAGCTTTGGAATACGAATCCAATAGAATTATTTCTGTATGCATCCCAATCCCTGTCTTTAAAATCTTTTGTCGATCTGCCATTAATCTTCAAATCACCGCTTGTGTACTTATCAAGTCCTCCTATTATATTAAGAAGAGTGGTCTTTCCACATCCTGATTGGCCCAATATTGAAACAAATTCACTGTCACGGAACTTCAAATCTATCCCTTTAAGAGCTTCAACCGATGTCGTCCCCGTAACATAAGTTTTTCTTATTCCATTTAACTCAAGCATAACATTTCCTTTCCCGAAGCGATGTATTTTTGCTTATATCTCGTCCAAAAGCTGCTGTCTTGCATTATCTCTTAACATATTCTTATTGTAATAATAAAATTTATCACAACCATTCTCCTGTATAAATGATATACTGTAAAATCCTGCTGCCAGCTCAGTCACAAACAGAACCATCTCCGGTCCATGTCCAAACGCTTTCTCGGCAAAATCAAAAGCATTGTTTAATTCTAACATAATCTGTTGTGATAATGCCTCACGTTTATCTGAAAGTTTCATAAATTCTGATGAAATTATTGTAAACACATCTGTATGTTCACTGACACCTGCATTTTTTACTGCCAGTTCATAATCACCAATTTCACGTATTACAGCCGCATTAACAGCCTGTGCATCTTCATCCCACAGGCCTTTTTCTTTATCACGCAGATATGTGTTTCTCATATCTTTAACAACATCCGAAAATACAAGTGCTTCATTTTTCTGAAAAAACTTTAATTCATCAAAAAGTTTCTGTGCCGTCATTGTCATTCTGTAATACTTTTTAAATTCAGCATTTAATGCTCCCAGAACAAGACTCACTACACTTATTCTCTCATCAAATGGTGCTTTTGCCAGACGAGTATACACACTCTGTGCTGTATTTGCCAAAAGAATATCTTTGACATTGTAAGATTTTTCATATTTGTAATACAATGCAAGATAATTGGCAAAATCCATAGCAGTATCTTCATCCTGAAGATACTGTGAAATCACCTGCTCATCCACAGAAATTCCAAGCTTTTCATATGCCTTTATTATATCAGACAGATCTTCCCATCCTCTGGCTGTGACAAAACGCTTGCCTTCAACCGTAGTTTCTATCTTATAAAAGTTCTCCTGTCTTGCATCAAGATAAGAAAGAACTGCTGCATGTATGCCTTTTTTTCGTGCATAATTCTTCCAAATATCATAATCCGGCGTAACTTCTATATACTTGACACGGTCAAGTGTAACAACGTCAAAATCCCTGACTGAACGGTTATATTCCGGTGGATTCCCCGCTGCAACAATTATCCATCCATCCGGAACTTTCGTATTTCCAAACATCTTTGCCTGAAGAAACTGAAGCATAACAGGTGCAAGTGTCTCAGATACACAATTTATCTCATCTATAAATAAAATACCTTCTTTTATTCCTGTCTTCTCAATCTTATCATGCACAGATGCAATAATCTCGCTCATTGTATATGATGTAACTGAATATTCATTTCCATCATATACCTTTTTATCAATAAAAGGCAGACCCATCGCACTCTGTCTCGTATGATGTGTCATAGTATATGCCGCAAGTGATATACCACATTCCCTTGCTGCCTGCTCCATTATTGCAGTCTTACCAATTCCCGGAGGTCCGATAAGCAGTACCGGTCTTTGATGCACGGACGGAATAAGCGGATTCCCATCCTCATCTTTTGCAAGATATGCTTTTACTGTATTCTTTATTTCTTCCTTTGCTCTTTCAATATTCATGTTATTCCTCAACTTTCCATTCAACTCTTATTGCCCAGCCCGGCACAATTCTGTCTGCATCATACATTTCAGGAAAAACAAATGCAACATCATATGGTGGCTTATGTTCAGGATAAATTCCATATCCGTCCGTAAAATAAAGCACACCTTTAAGACTTTTGAGTTCTCCCGTCTGTCTTAATTTTTCTATATAATTAAATGCCGGCCGGAAATCTGTTCCTCCAAAACCTTTTACAGCAAAATTATCCTTGAAACTTTCTGCCTGTTTCAAATCATTTATAACAATATCTTCCTGAACCTGATTATCACACTGTATAATATGCAGTCTGATTTTTTCAAAAAACAAATCTGATTCTGTAAGAATTCCCAATGTCTCATTAATAAACTTCTGGACAAGCGTAAATGCACATGACCCTGATGTATCTATCACTATAACAAAATCCTTAATCCTGCTCTCTTCCCTGTATTCAAGTTCTTCTATAAGAGGCATATTACCATACACAGTCATTCCGTAATTATAAAATCCATAATCAAATGAATCCATATCCACATGCATACTTTCTCTTGTCACAGCAAATTTTCTCAAAAAATCACGATAAGATATTTCCTTGTGATTAACTGCTTTGAGCATCTTTAAAAGATTGCCTTTTGTATCTCCTCTGCCCGAATCAAATGTCATTGCCGACTGCATCTTCTTCGCAGCATTCTCCCACTTTTCTTCCTGCTCATTATTATCTTCATCGGAGCTTCTGTTATCTTTATCGCTCTGGTCTGCATGCCAGTATGCATGGTCGTCAACTTCAAACTCCCCTGATGCAATCCACATCTGTGCCTGATTATTCATCTGCGTCTTTAATATATAAAATATATTAGCTGCACTAAGCACACGGCTTTTAGCAAGAATCTCCTTATATATCTGCTGCCGCTTTGTATTCTCCGGCTTTATAACACAGCTTAATTCAATTCCATCAACAAGATATTCTGCACATATGTCACATGACAGATTCCAAAGCTGTATATCGTCTTCGTCTTTATACTTTTCTGCGTCATATATATGCCTGAACAGACAGTGCATTATCATATGTAAATACGCCCTGTTGACATCTGTCGGATTCTTTTTGTAATTTTCTATAAGAAGAACAGGATTATAATAAAGGAATCTGCCGTCTGTCGCCACAAACCTGATACGCCTGTCCGCCTTATACCCAAGCATATTCAATGCAAGAAACATATAACGCATTCCAAGAAAAAGTTCCTGTTTTGCCATATCAAGAACCTTTATTCCCGTCTTTTCCCAATCTCTTTCTTCTTTGTTCTTAGTATTAATATTGTCTTCCACTTATCTTTCCTTAACTATAATAATAAAGCTGCCACTTTGTTTGTTGATAATATCAATATATCACTTTTAATATCATTTTGCATTGGATTCAAAATTCAAACTTTCTGTGAGAAGGTGCAAAATGCTTTTTCTGATATGCAAGAAGCTGCCCCAGCCCCTCCATATGAGAATTTTCTCTTGCAGTATCTATACATGACATACATGATTCACGGTCAAGTATTTCCATGGAAAATATAAGGTTTAAACCATCATAATCTTCATTTTTCACCATATCATTCACTATCTCAATAATATTTTTATTAAGATAATCTTTATACTGACGTTTTGCATCTTCAGATAATTTATATGGATACTTCAACCTATAACAGGCTATCTTATATGATGCATCTTTAACATCAATATACATTCCTGCCTGAAATAATCTGTCATACTGCATATAATTAACATCAGTACCGTCGACACATTCCCTGTACTGTATCCCTGAACCTTCCGTAATCTGATTAACAATTCTTGCCGGCGTATTTTCTTCATAATTATAAAGATAATATGGAAATACCAGCACGGCATCATCATCGTCGTAATGTATAGTCACCTTAACTTCATTATTTACTTCCGACAAAACACCTTTTAAACACTTGGTATTCAGGCCTGTTCCGATTATATTTATGTTATGAAGCCTGTAACAGTTTTTAAATGCACCATCACCAATATCCGTAACGGTATCATAAAGTGTTATTGATGCAAGATTCCTGCAATTGTAAAATGCATGTGCACCAATCGAAACGACTGTCTCCGGCAGTGTTATTTCAACAATTTCCCTATGTTCACTAAACGCAAATGCCCCAACTGAAACTATCTTCTTATTATCTATTTTTTCCGAAATTGTAATTTTTTCTTCTTCTCCTGAATATTGTTTTAAAACAGCTTCGTCCATATTCAAATCATCAAGTTCGTACATATCATTCCTCATATATTGTTTATTTTGTTAATAATAACACTTTAAAACGTCTCTTGCAATTTTATCCAATGGACTTTATAGTACGCTTATATTATAATTATGCTGATAAATGACATGATTTTTAAGGAGTTTTATTTTGGGATTTATTTTAAAAAAGCTTAAAAATTTTATAACATATAAAAAATATATATTAGCAGCCTGCACTTTGAGCCTGTCTCTTACAATTCCATATATTTCATATGCCACTACACAGGATAACCTTGACGATGCAAATCAGAAACTTGAAGAATTAAGGCAGCAGCAGGCGGATATTTCATCCGATATGTCAGACCTCGTCTCACAGATTGATGATATCAACAGGTCTCTTACTGAAATTGACGAAAAGATGCAGGATTTATCAGATAAAATTGACGACCTTTCTATGCAGAAAGAAGAACTTGACAAACAAAAAACCGAACAATACGCTGCAATGAAATTACGGATCCAATATATGTATGAACATGGCAGCCAGAATGCCCTTGATATCATTCTAAGTTCACAGGGACTTTCCGATTTTTTATCAAAATCAGAATATGTGACGCAATTGTCTTCATATGACCGAAGAATGCTTGAAAAAATGGAAAATATAATAACGCAGATAGCCGAAAACAGTGATGAACTTGAAAAAGATTATGCTTCTTTAGATAAATTAAAGTCTGAATCATCCAGACAGTCAGAACGACTTAATGCACTTCTTGATTCAAAACAACAGGAGCTTGCATCTAACAGTGATGATATTACAAAGTTTGAAGAACTTGCCCTCCAGTATGAACAACAGCTTGAAGAAGAGCGGATACGTGAAGCCGAGGAAGCTGCCAGACGTGAGCAGGAAAAAAATAACAGTTTAAATGCCGGTGGAAACAATTATCCCCATATAGATTATACTGCTTCTGACATTGATATGCTCGCAGCTATTATTGAATGTGAAGCCGGAAACCAGTCATATGAAGGAAAATGTGCTGTGGGAAGTGTCATTATAAACCGTGTACGCAATCCACGTTTTGCCAATACAATACAGGAAGTCATATTTGCCCCCGGACAATTTTCGCCGGTTGCAAGCGGACGTTTTGCAATAGTCCTTGCAAGAGGTGCAGATAGTGCATGTGTTGAAGCTGCAACAGCAGTCCTTAATGGTTATATTAACGTAGACTGCCTCTATTTCCACGCTTACCGCGGAAGCATTGATGATGATAAATTAATTATTGGCGACCATGTGTTCTTCTAACATGCGGTCTATTTTTACTTTTATGGGGGACATTTCCCCCATTCTTTTTTGTGCATCTTCCATATTCTGTTCCATCTGTGACAATTTTTGTGAGTCTTTGCCAACAGCATATACATTTTTATAAAATGCCGCCTTATAATAATCCGCAACAGCCACACACTCTTTAAAATCCTGTGTTGCATTCTTTTTATTTTCTTCAAGTTTTAATGAATATTTCTGTGCATAATCAACAGCTTTTCCATACTCATCTTCACCATATAACTTCATCAGGAAATATGTTTTACTGTCAACATTAATATTATCACTGTTTTCTTTTATTGCTATTATCATGCAGGCATTAACCAGGACGAGAAGCACAATAATAATGTCCATTATTACAATTTTTTTCTTAATTTTCATGTAAGCTCCTCTCTATAAGACATCTGCTTATTGATGCCTGCGAATACTCTGCTATTTTATCTAAATCATCATCAATAACATGATAATACTGCTTTAAAAGATTCCCCATATCTTTTCTCATCTTATCAAGATATGATTTATTTTTATCTGATATTGTACTATTTTTATCGTTATATGCTGAAATCTGGGAGTAATAATAAAATTTTGAAAGATATTCACTTAAACCGGATATATCCTGCTCTTCAAGGTTATAATTATTATCCTGTTTATTCATAAATGACTGCGACCATGAATAATATCTTGCAGCCATAAGTACCGGATATTCTTCTGAAAATGAATTGTTATCCAATGCATCAATTGAATCACTATACTTAGATAAACCTACATAGTCACCATTATCAAGATAAGAATATATCTGTTCACTAATCTTAACTTTACTGCTGTCAATCTTTGATTTTTTTACTGCCTTATTAATCGGTTCAACCAAAAATGCTGATATGAACAATATAAGTAATACTGCCGGTATAACAGCAGACAGAGCAGTTTTAGAAGCAATTTTTTCACGTTTCTGTGTCTTTTTATAAACTTCTTTTTCTGTCCTGTTATATTCTTTATCAAAATTATTCATTGATGCTTTGTGGCTTTTTTCACTGGATTTCATTAATAATATTCCCTCTCATCTCATTTATCTGCTTTGAATAATTATTTTTGTCAATTGATATAATTGTAAAAATCACAGCTATTATAACTGCTATTACGGCAGCAGTAATTCCGGCAATTTTCAAGATTTCTTTTAAAATTATTTTTTTGTCAATATAAGCAAGGGATGCCAGTTTTTTTCTTATCTGCGACATTCTCTGCATATATATTTTTTCCTGACCGTAAAAATTGGCATTGCCACAATATGGACAGTTTGCAAGTTCTTCAGGATACTCTGCTGAACAATATTTACATGTTACTGTTTTTTTCATATCACTCATTTTATGTCTCCTTGCGAATCATGTCTGTTAATACTATCTTCAATCACTGTCTGTATCTGACTTCTGCTCATGTTTTTTATATTTTCTGATTCTTCGTCATTAATATAAAAATACGTCTTTAATATCAGACACATATCATCATGGATTTCTCTTACCTTTGTGTCAGAATCTTCGCCATATGCCGGCTTTCCATATATATAGTGAAGATTATTGTAATCATAGAATTCCGCAAGGAGACTACAGGCATCCGACAATGCCCTATTCTTATCATAAATATTATCAGCAGCAAGATATTTTGCAATATAATCATTTACAAATATATAGATCTGTGCAGCCTCTATCTGTGGATGATATGAAAGAAATGGTCCGTCTGACCAGCCGGCGATTTCAAGATTATCACAATAATTATAAAATCCATAATAATCTTTGTCGTTCCAATATCTGTCAAGCTTCTCCACTACTTTATCATAATTTTGTGCCGCCTTTTTTTGTTTCTTTGCAAATTCTTTGCCACTTACAGTCATATAAACGGCAAGCCCCAGAAAAACAGCCAGCAATATAATTATATATATTCCACGCACATATACTTTCGCAGTATATGACTGGCTCGTCATCACTCTGGCATCTGCTGCATCTGTTCTTTCCTGATATTTTTTCATATCAGCATTATATTTTTTTCCAAGTGGATTTTCTTTTCCACAATGCGGACATACTGAATCTGTCAAATTAACAATACCACCACAAAAGCGGCATTTCATTTCATCTCTCACTCAACTGCACTCCTGCATATTTTATTTTTCTTTTGCAGCATTAAACTCTTCTTTTATTTCTTCTAAAAGTCCCGGATTAGTAAGCACATCACTTATTGAATCCGCCATGATTTTAGCTGCATAAACAATTGCATCATGTGCCGCCTGTGATTTTCCGGCATCAAGATATTCCTGTGAATGTGGCTGTGCATCAGGCTGTGTAAAAGCAATTCTTATACATGAACCCGGCACTTCATACAGCACATTTCCAAAATCTGTTGAGCCTGTTTTCTCACGCGGAGGTGCAATTGCAGGTGCATTTTCATATGACGCATTTTCCATCAGAAGATTGTTTACCTTATGGCATACAACTTTACTCTTAAACGGAAGGTCCCTTTGAATTTCATAAGTTGTATCCGTCATAAGCGAAGCACCTTTGATTATATTATAAAACCGCTCAACAACTTCATCAAGATATTTTGTACTGTAAGATCGAAGTGTATATTCCGCAACCGTTAAATCCGGCACAACATTTGGTGGACCTCCTGCATTACGGATTGTATAATGCATGCGTGTATCATCTTTTACATGTTCACGAAGCATTTCTATTGCATGAAATGATAAAAGTGCCGCATCTAATGCACTTCTGCCCTGTTCAGGACTTATTGCAGCATGACTCTTTATGCCATGAAAGGTTACAACAAAATTCTCCAGTGCCATGCATTTTTCATCTACAGAAGTATTAGGTGAGCCATGTGACATAAATGCAAGATCAAGTTCTTTCATATATCCTTTATCAAGCATAACTATCTTTCCACCAAGAGTTTCTTCTGCCGGAGTTCCATACACAACAATTGTGCATGGATACTCTGACATACATTCTTTTACTGCTATTGCTGCACCAATCCCTGCCGGTCCCTGAAGATGATGCCCACATGCATGTCCTATCTTTTCAAGTGCATCATATTCAACAAGGATTCCGATTACAGGACCTCCGCTTCCATTTCTCCATTCAGCACGAAACGCTGTAGGAAATCCCGTTCCTCTTTCCACCTCAAACCCTTCTTTTTCAAGATAGCTGCAAAGAAGTTCTGCGGATTGATATTCTTCGCCGCTCACTTCTGATAAATCAAATATTTTATCAGCCATTGCCGTAAGCTCATCGCGGCGGTTTTCTATTGATTTTCCAAGTTTTTGTTTTAAATTATTCATCATTTTTATTTCCATTTTAATATCCTATGATAAGTGCCCCAAGCATAAATAAACAGCCCAATGCAGTCCATATAAGGAAAAGCGGCATCATAAATTTGAGCCATTTGCTGTATGGAATCTTTGATACTGCAAGATATCCCATAAGTGATGATGACATTGGAAGCACAGAGTTAGAGAAACCATCTCCAAGCTGGAATGCAAGAACTGCTGTCTGGCGTGAAATTCCAACAAGATCTGATACGGGTACCATAAGAGGCATCGTTACTGCTGCCTGACCTGTTCCTGATACAATTACGCAATTGATAAGTGACTGGCATATAAACATGCCGACTGCTTTAATTGAACCCGGCATAACATTAACAATATTAACAATTCCATAGACAATTGTATCAAGAATTTTTGCATCACTTAATATAACTTCGACTGTACGTGCGATACCAATTATAAGACATCCAACAACAATACCTTTTGCTCCGTTGCCAAATTCCTTTGCAATCCTGCTTGGTCCATAACCACTTACAAGCCCACAGGCTATTCCCATAAAAATAAATAATCCCGACATTTCCTCAAAATACCAGCCTTTTTTAGAAAGTCCGTAAATAAGTATTCCAAATCCTGCTGCCATGATTACAAGAACTGCTATCTGGCTCTTTGATATACTGTCAGATACATCTTCAAATGTATATTCTGTATCTTCCTGAATTCCATATATAACACTCTTTTCAGGATTCGCTGCTACTTTTTTTGCATAAATAATTATATATGCACTTGTAGCGGCAAGAAGAATGACAAGGATAACTATTCTGTAAGCCATTCCAGAAAAAAGCTGAAGTTCTGCTATATCCTGTGCCACACCGACATTGAAAGGATTAAGTATACCCGCCGTAAAGCCTACTGCTGCACCAAGTGCAATCATCGCTGTTCCTGTAACTTTATCAAGTCCAAGAAATAAAGCAAGTGTTATTCCGATTGGCACAAATATCATTACTTCTGATGACATTCCCATTGTAAATCCAAATATTGAAAATAAAGTTAAAAATACAGGAATAACTGCATATTTATGTTTTGAAAATGTCTTTGAAAGTTTTTTACATAATGCTGTCAAGGCACCTGTTGATGTAATTACTTCAAAAGCACCTCCGATTATAAGCATAAATGTAATTGTTGATGCCGACTTTACAATTCCTGTGTATATAGCTGACGGAATTAATAAAGGATTGAGCGGGTTAGATGCAATTCTGTGATAACTGCCCGCCTCGACAAGTGTTTTTCCTGTTGCCGCATCTTTAAATCTTGTAAATTCACCTGCCGGTATGAGATACGTTGCTATTGCTGCAATAATGATAATTGCAACAAGAATTACAAACGTATGCGGCGTTTTCCATTTTTTCTTCTGCTTTTCTTCTGGCTGCATAATTTTTTCCTTCCTGATTATAAATAAATTCGACTAACATTTTATCAGTAACTGTAATGTTATTGACGATTGTCTTTTTATATTTTAATATAGTAAAAACCAAAAGTGAAATTATATGTTTTTATCGAAAGTATAAATTAAATTTATACTTTCACATGGAGAAATTTTTATGATTACAGAAAAGGATATGCAATATATACTTACTATAGCCAATTACGGAAATCTCACAAAAGCCGCTGATGCACTGTTTCTATCACAGCCGGCTTTAAGCATTCATTTGAAGCAGCTGGAAAACTCTCTCGGTCTGCAGCTTTTTGAGCGTAAGGGCCGGAAAATGATACTTACATATGCCGGCGAAGAATTTGTCAAATCAGCAAGAGAAATTACGATGAAATGCTTTGAACTTGAAGACAGGATGATTGACATCCGAAAAAATGTCGCAGTCAGGCTGCGTATCGGCTATATGGTACGTCAGGTAGAATCTCTTTTCCCGACTGTCATGACTAAATTTAACAAACTTTACCCTCAATCTGTTGTTTATGCAATAGATGGTCATCTTCCTGAGCTTGAAGAGCAGCTTATTGCCGGTGACATTGATATGTTTTTTGGATATAACAGTATAATTAACTCACGGCTTACATATGAAACGATTTACAACGACTGCCTTGTTGCAATTCTTCCCAAAAACCATCCTGCCGCATCAATGACCGTAAAAAAGGACACTTGTAGTTATCCATGGCTTGATTTGTCCTATGTAAAAAAAGAACGATTTATCTTACAGCACAGCAATCAAAGCATTCGCCAGCTTGAAGAAGATGCCCTTCTTTATGCAGATGTTCTTCCGGAACTTACTTATAAAATAAGCAGTATTGATGCCGGAGTCCGTCTTGCCGAACAGGGCTACGGAATTGCATTTACGTTAAACAGCTACCTTTCTTCCATGAAATTATCAGATAACTCTGCCATAATGCAGGTTGGTGACCCCAATCTTTTAATTCCATTCTCTGCCGCATATCGAAAAGAAGACTCCGCCCGCCGTGAAATTCACGAATGGATAAAACTTACCTGCGATATAACCAAAAATAAAACAATCACATCATTGTAGTTTTTTAAATATTATGTTAAAATATGTCTGAATAAATAAAAGAAAGGGGCTATTATTATAATGAGTAATATAGCAGATAAGTTTGAAGAACTTGGAGTAATTCCAGTAGTAGTATTAAATGATTCAAAGGATGCTCTTCCATTAGCAAAGGCTTTAGTTGAAGGTGGTCTTCCATGTGCAGAAGTTACATTCCGTACAGAAGCTGCTGAGGAATCTATCCGTCTTATGCACGAAGCATATCCTGATATGGTACTCGCTGCTGGTACTGTACTTACAACAGAACAGGTTGACAGAGCTGTTGCAGCTGGTGCATCAGTTATCGTAAGCCCAGGTTTCGATCCTGAAGTTGTAGATTACTGTATCTCAAAGAATATTCCTGTTATGCCTGGTATCGTAACACCTTCTGAGCTTGCTCAGGCTGTTAAGAGAGGTCTTACAAGAGTGAAATTCTTCCCTGCAACAGCAGCTGGCGGAATCAAGATGATCAAAGCTATGTGTGCAGCTTACACAACAGTAAGAATTATGCCTACAGGCGGTATCAACACATCTAACCTTGAAGAATTCTTATCATGTGACAAGATTTTCTGCTGCGGCGGTTCTTGGATGGTTAAAGGTGATATGATTAAAGCTGGTGAATTCGACAAGATTCAGAAGATGACAGAAGAAGCTGTTGCTTTAGTTAAGGAAATCCGTTCTAAGTAATTCAGACTTGTTCCTGAATTATTCATCCCGGTCTTGTCCCATTACTTACATATGTTTTGTATGTAATGTGGACAGACCGGGATTTTTTATAATTCATTGTCAAGAGTAGTGATACAATCCTTTTTTATAATATTTATTTCAAATATTGGCCATCATAAAACGGTTCGTTCAAGTGCTCTATCATCTCGCTTAAAAGATTATATTCAAACCAACCTCTTTCTTATATTTTAGTACTAACATAACTCGTCTATAATTGCAAGTATTAATATTATTTATTTATTTTAAATATTACTTGCATACTTCCAAAACATATGTTATAAGTATACTATAGATATGCATATTTATATATTTTTGTAATTTATACTATTACAATCAAGTCACTTTACATTTTTAACGTGAAAGGAAAAACATCGATGTTAAGGATTTTTATTGAAAAATAAACAAAATAGCTTTTCTTTTTATAACGATGATAATAATGTCGTTATATCTGATGCAGTGGGTAATTTTGATATGTCAGATAATCCTGATATGTCGGATAATCCTGATGCTCTTCGCAATTACGAAGCCGCACTGCATTCTCTTGCAGATAATCCATCAACCAAACATCTGTATGGTTATCTCATGTCTGACAAAGAGTGGTTTGACCGTTTTACCGGCTTCTTTGCCGGAAAGAAAACCCTGCCTCTCTTATATGACCCATTTTTTAAAATGATATTTAACCCGGTTGAATCAAGGGCAAGGCTTTCCGGGCTTGTAAGCTGCATCCTCGGCCAGCATGTAACTGTTATTGAGGTGTTTCCTGATACTAGTTACGCATTTGTTAATTCTTTTGTAATTATGGATATGGTTGTAAGGCTTGATGACGGCAGCATCACAAATATTGAGATTCAGAAAGTCCCTTACGATTTTCCGGCAGCAAGAATCTCATGTTATTCTGCTGACCTTGTATTAAGGCAGTTCCGCATGTTGCAGGGAATGAATGAAGGACAAAGAAACGATTATTACGACGATGCCGCGTCCGGGAAAGCCGGAAATGAAACATCTCAAGCAGCTGGTGGTTCATCCAGCAAGCCTTCTTATGAAAACATGAAAAAAGTACATACCATCATATTTTTTGAAAAAAGCAGCAGTTCACTTAAAAGCCCGAAAGACAAAAGACTGTACTTCCATGTTGGAAAGACTGTTTTTAATACCGAAATCAACATGAAGCTTTTGCAGGAATATCACCTGATAAGCCTTGACACATTCAGAAAATACAGATATTCTGACATCATAGAAGGACGTATTGATTCAGCTGATATTGACTGTGATGACACACAGTACGAAAACAGGCTGACGGAAAAGATGAGGCGTGACAGGCTTATGTATCTCTCACTTTTTACAGCAGAGACACCGGATGAAATCAACCGGCTGGCTGCATTATTTCCGGAACTTTTCCCAATACGCCAGAAAATACGTGAATATCTTACACGCCCGAAGGAGGTGATTAACATGTTTTCTGAAGCATTAAGGATATTGGATAATAATACTGCCGAACTGATGGCTGACAGGTTTAAGGCACAGCTTGAAAATGCCAAAATTGAAGTAAAGGCTGTAAAACACGAATTAAAAACTACCAGGAAGGAAGTTACAGCAGCCAGACAGGAATTAAAAATTACCAAGCAGGAAGTTAATGCCGCTAAACACGAAGTGGATGCTGCTAAACAGGAAGTTAATGCCGCTAAACAGGAAGCAACAGCTGCCAATGAAAGAGCTGAAAACGAAGCTAAGGCCAGAATCAAGGCTGAAAATGCTAAAGCACAATCAGATGCCAGAATTGCTAAACTTGAGGCCATAATTGAAGAACTTAAAAACAAGAACAATTAGCACATAACTTTAAATAAGGCTTCTTATGTAATTGCAATATGCAATTACCATAAGAAGCCTATGCTGTTTAACAAAGCTTAAATGCTATATTTGTATTATTATTTTTTATTCAGACATATCAACAGATGTTCCTCCTACTGACGAATCCGAGCCGCCACTTGTTGAAACATCAACGGATATCTCAGGAAAATCTCCTGATGCCTCGGTATTATCCGCAATCTCATCCGGGTCAGGATTTTCTTTCTTATCATCATCTTCCCATAAAGAATCGTATTTCTTCCTGTCCTTTTCTCTTAATTTCAAAAGCATTGCTGCTGATTTTGCTGCCTGATACAGCTTATCTGAATACTCCATAAGCTTTTTTTCATCTTTATATGGTACTTTACCGCCTGTTGCTATACGCCTTGCAACTTCAAGAATCTTTCCGTATTCGGCCGCCAGACCTGTTTCAGGGTCAGATATCTGCCTGTTTACTTCTGCATTTGCTACATTACAATGCTGTTCGGCAAGATTATCAAGAATATCCTGATTCTTCAGAAACTTATCCTCTGTTTCTTTCAATGTAAGTTCAAGCGATGCAGCTTCATCACTATATGCAGAATCGCCTGTAAGTTCCGCCATTTTTTTTGCCTTATCACGTTGACTTGTTAGTGTTTTTTTCTGTTCTACCAGTACACTCCTGTTTGCCAGATAGATTTTTTGTGCTTCAATAATTTTCATCTTTTCACATCCTTGTTCTAATGATAAATTAACACATAGCTACATTAATAAATATTTTATAGTAATATTATGTTATTTATATCGGATGTCAGTTTAGATTTTATAACTAATCTATTAAATATTTTAAAAACCTTTTTAAATCCACCCAGCTTCATTATACCCCTGCACTTTTCTTTAATACTGCTGATGAAACAAGAACTGACATAAACATAAGACAAACATACAACCCTGCCATATCATCATATCCTGTAACCGGCGAATCTGTCATACTATTTTTTATTTCTCCTATACCTGCATCAACACCGCTTTCTGCTGTATCACTACTGTCCTGACCTGCACCACTTTTTTCTTTTTTAAGAATAACATATGTTGAAAATCTATTCGTTTCAAATGATATGGTACCTTCATTTGCAGTTGTGTCAAGCTTTGTAATCTCTCCGTTATGATTTCTTATAACAATATAATCATAATTTTCATCATAATCATCTATTGACACATTAAGCGTAACAGGCTTTTCAAATTCCGTCACATCAGATACCCATGCACTTCCATTTCCTTTACTCACAAGCTGCTGTAAAGTAAAATCAACAGCTGATACATAAACCGCTCCTTCTGCCACAACCTGCTCTTTTTGCGAATCATATGAGGCATTATCTGACACTGTAAGTGCAAGATTACCGCTTGCCTCAGCATTTTCACCATTGGAAATACTTACAGATTTGACTGTATTTCCCTTATCAATCTTAATCTCGTCCGATGCCTTTTCAAATAATCCTTTAAGATGAATATTTGAATCTCCCATTACAAATGTGAATGTTGACACATTATCATCATCAGGCGTCAATTTTTCGCCCCCATTTAATGTAAGTCCCGCTACCTGCCAGCCATAATCAGGTATAAGCTTTATCGTTACCTTTCTACCTGTTTCAACCGCAATATGTCCGCCTTTTTCATCTCCGGGATTATTGGCAAATGGAATATCATGAAAATCATTTACGTCCTCTATTGCTGTAATTTGGGCACATCCATGTTCAAGCCATGCATCTTCTCCATATGTTTTCTCATCATATGCCCAGCTTACCGTAAGTACATTTTTATCAATCTGAATACTATATGTTCTCTTTTGTGTAAGCGTCTGTGCATTACTTATGCCTGTATCAAACATATTAAAATCCGTCATAAGCATATACTTGTCTTTATTTAATGTTATGTACATACTTACAGACGAAACATCTGCATCAAGGCTGTATACACCATTATTGTCTGATGCAGCCTGTGCAAGCGTTTTATACTCTGTATCACCTTGTGCTTTCACATAGACTTCAAACGAATTATCCTGTGCTTTCATTTCCTCATATGACGAAACCACTCCATCAAATCTGAACGATATAGCTGTATTTTCTTCAGATGCTGCTATTCCTTTTGCTGGTATAAACTGCATTGTAAAAACAAGTCCCAGTATCAGCACTGTAAACCATGATATATATTTTTTTAAATTTTTCATGTATATCCTCCTTTTTTTCTGCATAAAAATGTCGTATATGATACTAATTTAATATCACATACGACATTTCTCTGTAAGTTGACATATGTCTCAAATACACAAATCATCCATTTTCTACTGGATTCCAGGCATAATAATACTGAATAAGACCCACACGTTTATTTGTATTTGTTTTCTGATTGATACTGCTTATATGTCTGTATAAAGCCGCTCTTGATATAAAAAGTGACTCTGCTATATCCTGAACATCCTTATCTGAAGAAAGAAGTGCATTTAAAACTTCTTTCTCTCTTTCTGTAAGTGAATAACATTCACAAAACAGTTCAAATTTCTTTTCCGGACTTATTATTTCTTCTTGAATCTCATCTGTCTGTTCATCACTTTCCACCTGTTTTTGTGGATAATACTGATTAAGGTATATAAAAATAACAATACTTATAAGCACAAACAATATAACAGAAACAACAGTTATAACCATATTACTTCCCGAAGTGAGAAGTTTTACTGATACAGCAGATGTAATAACTGCACACAGATTATTTACTGCACGCCCAAGTCCTGCCCAGAATTCAGGATTTTTCATTTTATATGATAAACTCATAAATGATGCTGTAAAAAATACAGCAAAAAATCCTGCTGATATATAAAATATAACAAGCCCTGCAATAAAAATCCCACCGAAATTAATTATGACTATGCATAATGTTGATATAAGAGTTATACAATACATAATCATGCTCATATAACGTCCATTATTTATATCAAATAAAAATCCTGCACAAAGACCACTCAATGCAAGAAGTATTCTCGGAAGCTGCCCTATGTCAACACTTCCCTGTGCATGAACAAGTGTTACCGCATTATCAAGAGATACAAATATACATGACATAAGTGCAACCATAATAACAAGAAGCATACCTGTAAGCATTTTATTTTTAATCAAATATCCATCCGCACTGTCATATTTATCCACATTATCTTTCTCTTCTGCAAATTTTTTACGATATATAATAAGCCATATAAGGCTGACTGCCAACACTATTATAACCGCTTTTTGTGCGATTTCTTTTTTTATAATATTATTGTTGATAAATTGTAAAAATACACCTGCCGCATATGCAATTCCAACATATGATGATATTTGTGAACTTCCCCTTAAAATAACAGATGAATAATAAATCGCTGCACTTCCTGTTATTCCAAGTAATACAAAAAATATACATCCTATAATAATCATTATTTCATATGACAAATGTCCTGAAATAACAGTAACCGACACAGCTGCAATTATTGAAGCTGCAATTCCAGCCACATATTCCAGGTATCCTTTCAGATAACGATTTATAAACGGAAACAATACAAAACCAAAAACACTAGCACCAAGTATATAATTTTGTGCAAGAACAACTCCATCTGAATCCACAAAATTCATCATCACATTATCAAATAAATATTCTGTTCCTAAAAAAACAAAATTAAATAAAGTAAGTATTGCTGTTACATATATTTTTTTATTTTTCATATTTATGTCATTCCCCTTAAAACTACTGCAGGTTTTATTATTCTTTTTCAGGTATCTGTGCAATTATAACTGCCGCAAACACAAGCACACATCCAACAGCCTCTCTTATGCTTAACACTTCATGCAGAATTAACCATCCGGCAAGCACTGCAAACACTGATTCAAGACTCATAACTATAGATGCAACCGCCGGTTTTGTATATTTCTGTCCTATTATCTGCAATGTATATGCAATTCCACTGGACATAACACCTGCGTATAATATTGGAACTGATGCTTTTGCAATATTTCCCATATCAGGTTTCTCAAAAACTAATGCCAGAATAAGTGATATTACGGCACATGTTGCAAATTGTATACATGACAGTTTTATGCCGTCTTCAGACGAAAAATGTTCTACCGCAAATATATGGCACATAAAACATACCGCACATAATAGCAGGCAGATGTCCGCCGCATATATACCTGAAAACCCACCTTTCATGCATAAAAGGTACATTCCGCTTATACATCCAATAACAGACAATACAATTACAGGACGTATTTTTTTCTCAATAAGTGCTGTCAACACAGCAACCATAACAACATATGTTGCCGTCAAAAATCCGGCTCTTCCGGATGCTGCCACTCCCTTAGGATATATGCTTATTCCATATTGCTGCAACGACATTGCAGTACATAATACGCAGCCGCATATAATTCCGCCTGTTATCGGCCATTTTGTTTTAAACCCATATTCATCTAATCTTATTTCCTGTTTTACATTCTTATTTGCCGACAGATATACAACCATTATCACTATTACAAGAAATGCCGCTCCTACAAAGGAACGGCTTGCATTGAACGTAAATGTACCAACATTCTGGGAACCACTTGTCTGTGCAACAAAAGCAGTTCCCCAGATAAAAGCTGCCAGCAGTAAAATCAAGCTTCCTTTAATATTCTTCACTGCATCCTCTTTTCTACATTTCTTTCTTTTTTGAATTAATAGAGGTTATATATTTAATTCCTATAAGTGTTCCAATCATAAGAACGATTCCTATTATAAGCGGAATTACCGGACTTTGAATAAATCCTGCAAGTATATAAGTCATGCATGATATAACCGCAACAACCATAACATACGGAAGCTGTGTGGATACATGATTCATGTGATTGCACTGTGCTCCAGCCGATGCCATAATCGTTGTATCGGAAATAGGTGAACAATGATCTCCGCATACAGCACCAGCCATACATGCAGATATTGATATAATCATCATTGTATGATTTATTCCTGAAAATGTTCCTACGACAATAGGTATGAGAATACCAAATGTTCCCCATGATGTACCTGTCGCAAATGCGAGCAATGCACCAATTATAAATATAATTGCCGGGAACAGTGAAAGCCATGGACCTGATATATTTTCAACTAATGATGCAACATATTCTTTTGCACCAAGACTGTCTGTCATTGACTTTAATGTCCATGCAAATACAAGAATAAGAATTGCCGGAACCATCGCTTTAAATCCTTCAGGAATACAATTACAGCACTCTGTAAAACGCAGAACTCTTCTGACAGAATAAAATGCTATTGTTATTATAAGTGCAAAAAAGCTGCCAAGCATAAGTCCCATTGAAGCATCACTTCCTGAAAATGCTTCAATAAATCCTGTTCCGCTAAAAAATCCACCTGTATAAATCATCCCGATTACACAGCATATTATTAATGTCACAATAGGGAAAATTAAATCTATAACTTTTCCTCTTCCCTTTATCACATCCTGCGATACATTCTCATATGGCCTGTCACCTGTTGTATAAAGATCTCCATTTACAGCATTAGCCTCATGCTCTGCCATAGGGCCAAAATCAATCTTTAATATTACAAATGTAAGCAGCGCAACGATTGTGAGCAACGCATAATAATTATACGGAATTGCATTGATAAATATTGAAAATCCGTCTTCACCCGGAACAAATCCGGTAACCGCTGCTGCCCATGAAGATATAGGTGCTATGATACATACAGGTGCTGCTGTTGCGTCAATAAGATATGCAAGCTTTGCCCTCGATACATTATGTTTATCTGTTATAGGACGCATTACGCTTCCGACAGTAAGACAATTAAAATAATCATCTATAAATATCAGCACACCAAGAAGTATAGATGCAAGCTGTGCTCCTATTCTTGTTTTAATATGTTTTCCTGCCCATTCACCAAATGCAGCAGAACCGCCAGCTCTGTTCATCATGCTTACCATAATTCCCAGTACAACAAGAAATACAAGAATTCCCACATTATATGAATCCGTAAGAACTCCAAGAATTCCGTCATCAAATATATGAAGAACAGATTTTTCCAGGCTGAATCCCGTCTGGAAAAGATTCCCATAAAACAAACCACCCATAACAATTCCAATAAATAAAGAACTGTAAACTTCTTTTGTTATAAGTGCAAGTATAATAGCCACAAGTGGCGGAACCAAAGCCCAGAATGTGGCATACATATTAGGTAAATATTCTACGATTTCGTTCATGAAATCTCCTTTCAACATTTGTTAATCTGACTGCTATTATACAGGACTGCCATACTGTTTTTCAAGTGCCGGAATCATTTTTAATATCTGTATAATGAGTGGAATTACCATAATAAACCAAACTATCGGCTCTGCAACAATAACACCAGCATATCCGAGCCACGGAACAAGCGTCGCGGCAATTATAATTTTCCCAACCATTTCCAGAGAACTTGATACAAGCGGTATTATATGTTCACCAAGCCCCTGCATTGCATTTCTTAGTATGCATATAAATGCTGTAACAAAATAAAATACCGTATCAAATTTAAGATAATTCACTGCATTTCTTATTACATTTTCATTATTGCTTCCTGTAACAAGATATATAAGCCAGTCTCCGATTGTATAACTTGCTATTACTGTAAGCACACACCATGAACATGTATATATAAGTGCGGATTTTATTCCTGTTTTAACGCGGTCAATTCTTCCGGCCCCCATATTCTGACCGCAATAAGTAGCCATCGTCTGCCCAAATACAGTAAACATTATCATAAACATCTCTGATATTTTTCTTGCTGCAGTATGTGCAACAATTATATCCTGTCCAAGCTTGTTAATTGCCGTCTGAAGTGTCAGTGAACCAATATTTACAAGTGAACTCATAAATCCCATTGAAAGACCTGAGCCCAGCATATTTCTTACAAGATTACCATCAAGAGCTGTAAAATCACTCTTTGTAAGACGCAGTATTTCATATTTTTTAAACATATAAACAAAACATATTACAAATGCAATAATCTGTGCAAGCACCGTTGCTATCGCAGCTCCACGCACGCCGGACTTTAATACTACAACAAAAAATAAATCTCCGGTAATATTAAGAGCAACCGATACAAGAAGTATTATAAGCGGCGTTATTGTATCACCCAGTGACCTTAAAACAGCTGCACATGAATCATAAAGAAATGTTGCCGTCATTCCGGCAATTATAATAAATATGTATGCACCCGCTTCACCATATAGATTATGCGGTACATTTAAAAATCCCAAAAGTGTATTTTTAAATATCATTCCAAGAACAGTAAGCACTATTGATATTCCTGTTCCAAGAAGTATCGATGCCGCAAAAGATTTTTTCATTCCCTTTATATCTTTCGCACCAAATCTTTGTGCAGTTATAATTGCAAATCCGTTGGCAAGTCCAAGCAGAAATCCTATAATAAGATTACTTACTGTACTTGTCGAGCCAACAGCTGCAAGTGCATCTTCACCAAGAAAAGAACCTACAATCCTTGTATCTGCAAGACTGTACGTAAGCTGTAACAGATTTGCAAGAAAAATAGGAAACGCAAAAGATAAAATAAGCGAAGATGGTTTGCCTTTTGTCAAATCTTTCATATATTCAATTCTCCTATACTTCCAATTCTATGACTATAGTCATGTCAGTTTTTATCGCAATATTCTTTTATTGTCGCAAGAAGTTTATCAAAATCAAGCGGTTTTGCCATGTGAACATTCATTCCCGCTGCAAGGCTCTGCTCAACATCATCATGAAAGGCATTAGCACTCATTGCTATCATAGCAACTGTTTTTGCATCCGGTCTGTCCATTTTTCTTATATTTTGTGCTGCTTCAAGTCCACCCATTACAGGCATCATAACATCCATGAGAACAACCTTGTACTCTCCATATTGCGATGTTTCAAATATTTTAACAGCTTCTTCCCCATTGACAGCCGGCATAACCTGTGCACCGGCTCCTTCTATTATAAATCTTGCAATTTCCATATTAAGCTCATTATCTTCAGCAATAATAATTTTATTTCCGTCAAGCCTAATTTTTTCATCTGCAGCTATTTCCTGTTGTCTGCTTTCATATGAATCATCTATCTCAAAAGGTATTTTTACATAAAATGTTGTCCCATATCCCTGTCTGCTGATAAATTCGATAGTTCCTCCCATCTGGACAGTAAGCTTTTTTGATATTGCAAGACCCAGCCCTGTTCCTGCATATGTTGTGCGTGCCCTGTTTTTTTCCTGTGCGAATGGTTCAAATGCTTTTTTCTGAAAATCTTCACTCATTCCCTGTCCATTATCAGTACAAACAAACTCAAACATTATATTTTTTTCATCTATCCTGTTTTCTGTGCAGCTGACCCTTACATATCCTCCACGCTTATTATACTTTACAGCATTAGATACAATATTTTGAAGTATCTGTTTTATGTGAAGTGAACTTCCTATAAGATGGTCATTTTCTATATTAAGCGGAGCTTTTATATAATCCACGCCACTTTCATTTGCCTGCATTTCTATGACACTATCAACCTCCATCAGTAGTTTTGAAAGACAGAATGGCTCTTTTGTAAGAACTATCTCACCTGATTCAAGTTTATTCATATCCAGAACATCATTAACCAATTCAAGTAAAAATCCTGATGCCGCCATTATCTTATCAAGACATTCTTCTGCTTTCTTTCTATTATTCAGATAAAAACGGCATATTTCAACCATTCCTCTTATACCATTAATAGGAGTTCTTATATCATGACTCATACGTCTGAGGAAATCAGTTTTGGCAATGTTGGCCTTTTCTGCCTGCTGTGCAGCTGCCTTTAGCTGATGCTGATATTTTAACTCACGAAGCTTTTCTTCTGTAATATCACGAAAAAGCATGAGAATAGCAGCTATATGCCCATTTTTATCATAACTTTGCGGAACAACTGCAATCATATACCATCTGCTGTTGATATTTTCAACAGTATATTCAAGATAACGGCTCTGCTCCAGACGTGTCATAAGTGTATTAATATCTGCAAACTTCCTGAATGAATCTCTTTGAGACGGAATAATCCAGTTACTTGTATAGGCTTCAAGCATCTGTTTTACGTTATGTTTCTGGTCAAATATATAATCGGGCTTTTCCGGAGTCTTTATAAGTTCCCACTGGTCATTCTTAATATCAATAAGAATAAGTGCAGAATATATGCTGCTTATCGACCTGATTATACGAAACTGCTTGTCAAGCTGTCTTGTGTTTATATAAAGTATATGCTGCCTTATTGCCATGGCAAGAACAAGCATCATTATGTATGCACCCGTACAGAATATAACCGCTTTTGTACGGTTACTGTAAATTGATGATGATGGAAAAAATACATATATTCCATATCTTCCATATATCATCCTGCTGCCATACCACTCAGACTGTGACGAACCAAACCTTACCATTTTGTTGCCATCATCATTCCAGTCTCCCCAAAAAGCATCTTGATATTCGCTTAAAGTCTTCCCCTGATATTCATCAATATTACAATTAACAATTTTATCATCACACGATATAAAAACAATTCCATCATTTTCAAATGTAAAATCCGTTATAAGTGATTCCATTGTTATATCGCCATTGTTTTCAAATCCCGGCTGTTTCTTTTCATATGCAGCAACAATTCCACATTTATCTCTTCTCGAAACAGCTGCCATATCATATTCACCATCATCAAGTTCAATTCTTGTCATATATGATTTCAACGGGTATTCTGTAATCTGTGTAATAACATTATTATCAATATTAGCACTGTCAGAGATCTTTTTCCACCATATGTCCGAATCCTCAGTAAAATATTCACAATTCATATCCGAATCAAATATACATATTCCTCCGAGTCTCTGTTCATAAACATAATCCTCGAAAAAACTTTCATCATATGCTTCTTTGTCAAGGCATCTGGCTGCTTCTGTCGTTTTATCAAGCAGTCTGTACAGACTCTTTACTTTGTCATTTTCTTTATAATCTTCATATCTTAAAATTCTTGCCTTTGCAAAAAAAAGCGTTTTGTCTGCTGATTTTTCTGTCCTGCGTACATCATACACTGTAAAAAGACCATATACCGCAAATATCAGAAATAATCCTATAAATGTCACAGTATATACCATCTTAATGCTTATTTCATCTTTTTTTATAACTCTCATTTAATTATCCCCCATAAATATATCTGCGTTAATTCCATATGATTCAGCAATTTTTTTAATTGTTCCATCATCCATCATCTGCTTTAATATATCATTAAGCATATCCGGAATATCATCAGATCTTCCCTTTTTAAATGCAACTCCAAGTTCGGATTTATATAATATCTCATCAAGAATAACAAACTGCTGCGGATTAGTATCAACAAATCTTTTAATTGCAACCTCATGTCCTGCCGCAGCATCTATATATCCTTTTCTCAGACTCGCATATAATTCACTCATTGTAGACATGCTGTAAACAGCAGAGACTCCCTGAATTCTATCATCTTCACCACTTAATATGATATGTTCCGGTTTTGATGTTGCCTGCACTGCAATTCTTTTGCCCTTTAAATCAGCAAATGAATTGATTCCTCTGTCTTTTCTTACAACAACAACCTGACGGCTGTACATATATGGTCCCGCCCATCTGTAATCATCAGTTCTTCCGCTCATTGTAAAACTTCCCCACAGACAATCAATCTCATTACTGTCAAGAAAGCTATCTTTCCTGTCCCATGTAATCTGCTTAAAAACAGGTGTTATCCCCAGCCTGCGGCACGCTTCCTTTGCAATATCCACATCAATGCCAACATTTTCACCAGACTCATCAATGTAATTATATGGTTCATAATTGTCACTTCCGATTACAAGACTGACAGAACTTATTACTGACGATTCTTCAGCTTTAATCATATCATCTTCATCTGTATCCTTGCTTTCCGAACATCCTGTCAAAAGCAGTATACAAACCATCATTAATACCAAAATATACTCACATGTCTTCTTAAAAATATCTCCTCGCATACATCTCTCCCCATTCTTTATAACCGTATCAATTAATTTACTGTATATTTATTATACAGCAAATATCATAAATTACAATTACAATTTTTATATGTAAGTTTTATTTTTAAAAAAACACAATATGCTTAATATTATTAACTATATTATGGTGCAAAAAAAGAAGACAGGATACGACGCCGCATACTAAGTACCGTCATCACAACTTCTGTCTTCTGTATTATAATAAGCTCCTTGCAGCTATATTTGCAAATCCGCTCATGGTGATATCATAGACATTTATTATTATTTACAATACAAAAAATTTAAAAATGATACATTGGGGGACGTCTGTCACGAAACAGCCCCCAGCTCACTCTCAAATCACGGTTTTCATCTAAATCCGACTCGCCGTATACTATTTCTTCTTTATCACGTGAAGCCTGCATAACAATTTCTCCTGTGGAATCCGTGACAAATGAAGAACCATAAAATACAAGTGAAGATTTCTGTCCGCCATTTTCATCTGATGGCTCTACACACTCCTCTCCGATTCTGTTAGCAGCGACAACAGGAATTACATTGCAGGCTGCATGTCCCTGCATACATCTTCTCCAGTGTGGCATACTGTCAACTTCAAGAATCGGCTCAGAACCTATCGCTGTTGGATAAAATAATATTTCCGCCCCCTGAACAGCCATTCCTCTTGCAGTTTCCGGAAACCACTGATCCCAGCATATTCCGATTCCTATTTTACCATATCTTGTATCCCACACCTTAAATCCTGTATCTCCCGGTGTAAAATAAAACTTTTCCTGATAATAATGGTCATCCGGAATATGTGTTTTTCGGTAAATTCCAAGAACACTCCCGTCTGCATCGATAACTGCCGTCGTATTATAAAAAACATTTACGTCTTTTTCATAAAAACTTATCGGAAGCACAACTTCAAGTTCAGCCGCAACTTTTTTAAAATGATTAACCGCTTCATCTTCTTCTAAACTGCGTGCGTATAAATAATAATCATAATTTCTTTCCTGACAGAAATATTGTCTTTCAAAAAGCTCCGGCAGAAGAATAATCTTTGCTCCTTCTGATGCTGCTTTGCGAACCATTTTATCCGCTTTTGCGATATTTTCTTCTACAGATTTTGTGCATTGCATCTGGATGCCTGCGTATTTTACTTTTCGCATTTTATCTCTCCTCAAATTTTCAAAAATATAATATCAGTCAAAACCTTCCGCTTTCGGTATCTGCTGTGTAATGCAGTGTATATTGCCGCCTCCGACAATTATATCCCTTGCATACACTGGAATTATCTGTCTTTCAGGAAACGCCTCCGATAAAATATCACATGCTGCTTTATCATTTTTATCACCAAACTGGGGAACTATAACTGCTTTGTTTGATATATAAAAATTGACATATGATGCAGCAAGTCTCTCTCCTGCTTCCCTTTCATCCTCACCGTCCTCAAATTCAAGTCCTTTAAGGTCATACTCCGTTATGCATATATGATTTGAAGGAATTGGAAGTTTCCTAACCTTTATTTTTCTTCCTTTCGCATCTGTTTCATTTTCAAGAACTTTAAGACATGACATGCTCATCTCGTACTGTGGATCATTTTTGTCATCCGTCCATGCAAGAACAACCTCACCCGGCGATGTAAATGCACACACGTTATCCACATGCTCGTTGGTTTCGTCATTATATATTCCACAAGGAAGCCATATTATTTTGTGGACATTGCAATACATTTTAAGTTTTTCTTCAATCTGTGACTTTGAAAGTCCCGGATTGCGTCCTTTGCTTAAAAGACAATTTTCTGTAACAAGAAGTGTTCCTTCTCCATCTGTGTGTATAGAACCGCCTTCAAGAACAAATGGTGCTGCATTGTAATAATCACATCCGAAATGCTTCATAAACTCTATCGCAATCTTATCATCCCTGCTCCAGTCGGCATACAATCCATCATACTCACCGCCCCATGCATTGAACTTCCAGTTAATTCCTCTTAAAATTCTATCTTTATACGAAACATCAGCATCGCCGCTTACGACAAATGTTGGTCCTGTATCTCTTGCCCATGCATCATCGGAATCCATAATAACTAATCTTATTTTGTCCGAAAGCATTTGAAGTGCATTTTCATACTGTCTTTCTGAAACCAGCATATAAACCTGTTCGCTTTCTACTATCGCTTCTGCTATGGAACAAAATGCCTTTCTCGCCTCTCTTGCTTCATATGTCCACGACCCCGGTCTTTCAGGCCAAATCATAATACATCCATGATGCTGCTCAAATTCCGCCGGCATACGAAATCCATCGTAAGCTGGATTACGTAATAATTCACCCAATTTACAATCTCCTTTTAAACTCATCGTAATCAAAATGTTTCCATACCCTGCAATCGCCATTTGCATCCATAATTGCAATGTCCGGCAATGGTATTCCGTTAAATGTATTGTTTTTTACCATTGAATATATTGCCATATCCTCAAATACAAGCCTGTCTCCTGCATTTACTTCTGAATCAAACTCATAATCACCGGTTATGTCACCTGCAAGACATGTATATGACGATAATCTGTACCTGAATCTTCCATCAGCAGGCTTTTCCCATATATCGGCATTGATATCATCAAGCCTTACGGCATCTCTTAATGGCGGCACATATGGCATTTCAAGCACATCCGGCATATGACATGCTGCTGATGTATCAAGTATAAGTGTCGTTATCCCGTTTTCCACCTTATCAAGAACTGTTGTTACAAGATAACCGGCATTTAATGCAACAGCCTCTCCGGGTTCGACATAAACATCCACATTATAAGTTCTTTTAACATGATTTATGCAATTTTCAAGCCTTTTTATATCATAATCATCCCTTGTTATATGATGTCCGCCGCCAAAGTTGACCCATTTTATACTGTCAGACTGCATCAGAAAGCCGAATTTTTCTTCAACAACATTTAGAGTTTTCTCTAAATCATCGGAATTCTGCTCACATAGTGTATGAAAGTGAATACCCTCCATTCCGGCAAGTGCATCAGGATTTTTCTGCAGTGCCTTTTTCAGATTTTCTTCTGTTACTCCAAGTCTGCTGCCCGGGGCACATGGATCATATATTGCATGATCTCCCTGTGTTGAATGCTCAGGATTAACACGCAGTCCGAAGCTCACTCTGTTATTTATACACTTCTCTTTATGGCATATAAGCTGATTTACTGAGTTAAAGACAACATGGTCACATATTTTTACAAGTTTATCCATATCTTCATCTGTAAATGCAGGTGCAAAAACATGATTTTCTTTTCCCATGCACTCATGCCCGAGTTCTGCCTCAAAAATCCCGCTTGCCGTTGTTCCGCTTATGTATTGCGATATAAGCGGATACAACGCATATGATGAAAATGCTTTCTGTGCAAGAAGTATATGACACCCCGTATGCTCTTCGACACTCTTTAATATTTCAAGATTATGTATAAGTTTTTTTTCATCAATAACATAAGCGGGTGTCTTTAACTCATCAAATTTCATAATAATTCTCCTTGTAATCCGCAAAAATTATCCGTTTACGGCACTTTAATATCAATCAACCAGTACGGGATTTTCATCAACTTTCCACGGAAGTCCGTATTTGTTAAGTGCGTCCATATATGGGTCAGGATCAAACTCGTCTGTCGTAAATACACCCGGCTTATTCCATATTCCTTTTGCAACAAGCATTGTTCCAATCATCGCAGGAACACCTGTCGTATAAGAAATAGCCTGTGAACCGACTTCTCTGTAACACTCCTGATGGTCGCATACATTGTAAATATATATTTTTCTTTCTTTTCCGTCCTTAATTCCCGTAAATATACAACCAATATTAGTCTTTCCGACTGTTCTTGGACCGAGAGAAGCAGGATCTGGAAGAAGTGCTTTTAAAAACTGTATAGGAACTATCTGCTGACCGTTAAATTCAACAGAATCTGTTCTTAACATACCTACATTTTCGAGGCATTTCATGTGTGTAAGATAACTCTGTCCGAATGTCATAAAGAAACGGATTCTCTTAACATGAGGAATATTTGCGGCAAGTGCTTCTATTTCTTCATGGTGCAAAAGATACATATCCTTCATTCCTACGCCCTCAAAATCATATTCACGCTTGATTGACATAGGCGGAATCTCAACCCAGTGTCCGTCTTCCCAATAAGAACCCGGTGCAGAAACTTCCCTCAGATTTATTTCAGGATTAAAGTTTGTTGCAAAAGGATATCCGTGATCGCCACCGTTGCAGTCGAGAATATCTATTGTATGTATTTCATCGAAATAGTGTTTCTGTGCATATGCTGTAAATACACTTGTAACACCCGGGTCAAAACCAGTTCCCAAAAGTCCCGTAATTCCTGCCTCTTTATATTTTTCCCTGTAAGCCCACTGCCATGAATAGTCAAAATATGCTGTAAAACCGAGGCGTTTGCATCTTTCCTCATACACCTTTCTCCACTCAGGATTATCCGTATCCTCACACTCATAATTTGCAGTGTCAACATAAGGAACTTTGCATGCAAGACATGCATCCATAATCGTTAAATCCTGATACGGAAGTGCAACATTAAGAACAACATCAGGCTTGAATTTATTTATCAATGCAATAACCTCGTCTGTGTTATCCGCATCAACCTTTGCTGTTGTAATGTTTGTCTTTGTATTTCCCTTTAATTCTTCTGCAAGCACATCACACTTGCTCACTGTCCTGCTCGCAATACACAAATCAGTAAATACATCACTCACCTGACATATTTTGTGAATTGCAACTGAGGCAACGCCTCCACATCCGATTACTAATACTCTGCTCATTATTTTTCCTCCTGTTCTAATAATTCTTCAACATACTTTGGAAGCATAAATGCTCCTGTATGAAGATTAGTTGTGTAATATTCTGTATATATGTCTCTTTTTTTCCACTCGTCTGCCTTAAAATCTTTAAGCGGATGATACTTCTTTGAAGCAAAACCGAAAAGCCAGTAACCTGACGGGCTTGTAGGTATGTGTGCCTGATATACCCTGCTTATCGGAAATGTGTGAAATACTTTTTTATGCATACTCCTGCATGCATCCTCATCCTCGTCATAAAATGGGCTTCCGTGCTGATACACAAGTATTCCATCATCTTTTAACGCCTTGTAACAGCTTCCGTAAAATTCTCTTGTAAACAACCCCTCAGACGCTCCAAACGGGTCAGTTGCATCATTTATGATAAGGTCATACTCATTCATTTTCGAGCGGAGAAATCTCAACGCATCATAATTGTATATATGCACTCTTTCATCATCAAGACCTATTGAGGTCTCCGGGAAATACTCCTTGCACACATCGACAAACATGCTGTCCTGCTCGACAATATCTATATTTTCGATATTGTCATATTGCAATAATTCTTTTGATACGCCGCCATCACCACCGCCAATGATAAGAACATTTTTCACATCAGGGTGCACCGCCATCGGCACATGCACAACCATTTCATTATAAATAAAGCAATCCTGCTCCGAAAATATAACGCTTCCGTTAAGTGTCAGGAATTTACCGAATTCAGGCGATTCAAACACATCTATCCTCTGATAATCGCTTTTTCCTGAAAATAACTGCTTTTCCACACGTATGTCAAACTTAACATGCGGCGAGTGCAGCTCCGAAAACCAAAATTCCATATTGCCCTCCAAATTATGCATTGTTCATTCTTTATATTTCATTTATTTTTTATATTTTTAATACATTCAGATATTCAAGAGCCGAATCTTCCATTCCCTGCATTGAACATCCTTTTTCAACGGAATATTGTATGTAATCAATAATTTCTTCCGTAATTTCCTCACCCGGTGCCAGTATCGGTATTCCAGGCGGATATGCCATTACAAATTCACCTGAAATATGACCTTTCGTATCGCGTATAGGCATTTTTATTTTTTCGGCATAAAAAGCTTCCTGCGGAGATGCAAGAACCCTCGGAAGAAGCATCTGCCTGTCTACCTCAAATCTTTTCTCTTCTTTTGAGTAAATACGGCTTATTTCGGCAAGTGCACCGACAAGACGCTCAATATCCTGAATCCTGTCTCCGATTGAAATGTATGCCATAATATTTCCTATATCACCGAACTCAATCTGGATATCATATTCATCCCTTAAAATGTCATAGACCTCTATTCCGTCAAGTCCTATATCTCTTGTATACACGCACAGCTTTGTGACATCATAATCGTATACCGTACCTCCGTTTACAAGCTCTTTACCATAAGCATAATAACCGCCTATTGAATTAATTTCATCCCTTGCATACTGTGACCACTCGCTAACTTTTGCAAATGACTGCCTTCCCCTTAATGCAAGATTACGCCTTGATATATCAAGGCTCGTCATAAGAAGATACGATGCACTTGTGGTCTGTGTGATATTGATAATTGTCTGGACATAATCCGCATTCATTCCGTTATTCGTCAGAAGAATTGAACTCTGTGTAAGCGAACCACCGGATTTGTGCATTGATATAGCTGCCATGTCCGCTCCCGCTTTCATAGAATTCATTGGAAGATTATCCCCGAAATAAAGATGCGTTCCGTGTGCTTCATCGGCAAGCACTTTCAATCCGTATGAATGAGCTATGTCACATATTCCCTTTATGTCAGAGCATATTCCGTAATATGTCGGATTATTTACAAGCACCGCTACTGCCCGCGGGTGCTCCTGAATCGTCTTTTCAACCTGTTCTACGGTTACTCCGAGTACGATTCCTAACTTTGCATTAATCTCCGTGTTAAGATAAACTGGTATTGCACCGCACAAAATCAACGCATTGATAACACTTTTATGAACATTTCTCGGAACAATAATCTCATCGCCTGCCTTACAGACTGAAAGTACCATATTCTGTACTGCCTGCGTTGTTCCACCAACCATAAAAAAAGCATGCTCTGCACCAAACGCATCTGCCGTCAGCTCTTCTGCCTCTTTTATTACCGAAACCGGATGACAAAGATTATCAAGCGGTTTCATTGAATTTACATCAATTCCCACACATCGTTCACCAAGTAAATCGACAAGTTCGGGATTACCTCTGCCACGTTTGTGTCCCGGAACATCAAACGGAACTATTCTTTTTTTTCTGAATCTTTCGATAGCCTCATACAATGGAGCTGATGCCTGTCTTTTTAAATCCATTTCCTCTCTCCCTGCCATTATATTATCGCAGCGGCCGTCAGATTTCCGTATAATACAAATTCTAAATTTTCGTAAAATACGACTTTGGCTTGCTGCCAACGTAAAATGTGTGCCGTAAGGCACAAAAAGGCGTGATTAATTTAAAATTAATCACGCCTGTAGTATATTCAATCATTCTTTTATTAATCCCTGTACATGTACGTATACATATTACTTCATGTATACAAAGCACTGAGATTCTGACCTTTCAGAGTTTATCCAAGTAAGTCACTGTTACCGCTCTTATTGACCGTTTCACAAGATGATATGCACCTTCGCATGATAATTTTAAAAATCAACTTATAAAATTTGGGCTTCTAACCCAATCAATAATGTGTGCCCTTGTCACACTCGGCAACCGACCCGCCCGTCCGCAAGGCTTAACATGTAATATAACCATGTGGTCTGCATGTTGGATAACTCTTATCCAAATCTTTTATAACTATAATATATCATTTTTTTAATGTCAACAAAAAAAATAAATTTTACTCAGATTTCACTTTATTTTTGCATTATTATGTAATATCACAAAAGATATTCCATAATTGCAGCTGTAACTTTATCATTAAGTTTCATAGACATGATATTGGACACAATAACATTTTTGTCCTCACCGGATGTAAATAATCTGTAAATACTTCTCTTGTCATTATTATCCATCTGTGCCTGCAGAAGAAAATCATATATTTTATCATTAACATTTTCACCGTTGTATACAAGATTGTTTTCTTCATTATCAGCAAATATTTCAAGCTCTGACGCACCATCACAGTTACATGTAACTGTCCATGTATTTGTTTTTATATCGTATTTGGCATTATCTGCATTTTCAAATCTTATACAACGTGCAAATCCTCTTAATATAAAACGGTACTTTCTGTTTCGTGGAATTACCGATAAGTCACCGCTTACATCTATGCTTATTTTTGCCTTATCTTCATTCCAGTCGAGCACAAACTCTGTCAAAGCATATTCGCCTTTTTCGTAGTCAAATCCATCTCCAGAATCTTCGTACATAACAAATGTATTTGATGCACCCGGACATATAACCACATCAACTTTTTTCGGATTAATAATATCATTACTGCCACATTCCGAAGCAAGCGGTATTATTGCACCTGCACGTCCAAGCACAGGAATACTTTGAAGATTTCTACATAAAATCTGACTTTTTCCATTTTTACCGCCATTGTATACATCACCGGTAAATATATCTGTCCATATTCCGGCTGGTATAAAACATTCCTCACCGCTTTTTTGTGAATCTTCATCAATCTTTGTTGTAACAGGACACACAAGCATTTCACTACCAAGAAAATATTGATTTTTATAACTATATGCTTTCTCCTCAAATGGATAATAATAATACATTGGTATTATTACAGGAATATGCTCGCAATGACATCTGTAATTAAGTGTGTACATATATGGAATAAGTGCATGCCTGAATCTTAAAATCTTTTCCATATCACTGCAGTATGGCTCAGGATAATTCCATGGTTCTTTTCCACAGAACGGATTAGAGCTGCTGTGAAGCCTGTTTATCGGTGAAAACACACCAAACTGATACCATCTTAATGCAAGCTCGTTGTCTTTATATCCGTTCATATGACCGCCTATATCATGACTCCACCACGTATATCCCACATTTGATGCCGTTGCTGTAAAATAAGGCTGAAATTCAAGCGATTTCCATGTAACTATCGTATCTCCAGAAAATCCTATCGGATACCTATGGCTTCCAAGTCCGCCATACCTCGAAAGAATAAGTCCTCTTCTGCCTCTTTTTTCCATATCTTTAAAATGAAAATAATTAAGCATCCATAATGGGTCAATTCCGCTTGCTCCTCCGTTGTTGCCCTGTTGCCAGTCTATCCACCAGAAATCAACTCCAGCATTTTCATGTGGATGATGTGCAAACTTAAAATACGCCTCAACAAACTCTTTGTTAGTCATATCAAACTCTATAGTTTTTTTACTGTCAGGATTAATTCCTAGATACTCTGCCATATCTTTATACATTTTTTCAAAATTACGGATACCTGATGCCGGATGGACATTAAGTGTTACATGATAATTATGTTCATGCAGCCATGACAAAAATCTTTCCGGATTCGGAAATAAATCATTATTCCATGTATATCCTGTCCAGCCACCACCCGATTCCATCGGCACATCGACTATATGCCAGTCCATATCCATAACAGCAACGGAAAATGGTATATTTCTTTTTTCAAATTCCGTCAGCAGCTCCATGTAGCTTTCTTCACTGTATTTCCAATACCTGCTCCACCAGTTTCCAAGAGCGTATCTTGGAAGAAGAGGAACAGCCCCCGATAATTTATAAAAATCACGCAGACACGCAAAATAATCACGCCCATATGCAAGATAATAAACATCAATCTCTTCATGTTTCCTTTTTGATGGCATATTTTCTTCATCAAACACGAACGATTTGCTGTCATCAAAAAACGTCCTTCCACTCTTATCCATAAGCCCGTATTCAAGTTCAACTTCCCCGTCAGCCCTGTCAAGAGTTCTCATTGTGCCTTTGAGATTATGCTCCCGAGGCGGAAAACTATACGTCTTTGCACCAAAATACCACCTTCCACCGTAATTGGTAAAATCATATTTTACATCTATAAAAAGTCCTTCTTCACTAAATTTCTTTTTATCGTATATCATATGAAATGCTTCTGTCTCTATCTCAAGGCGGTCGTCACTTTGTGTCACTGTATATTCCGGTACCGGAAATTCCCTGTTAAGCACAGTCTGTGTCTGTAAATCTTCAAACACACCAGTCTCTGAATATTCCATTCTCATCATAAACGGCGTAAGCACCGAAAAACGATATTTTTCCCCCTGAACAATACATGCTTTGTTACAACAACTTTCAGCCATTTTTTTCCTCCGTTATTAAGATAATCTTTACTTAAAGATTAACACAGTCAGTTATCTTTGTCTCTGTAAATAAAAATCAAAAATGCAAATAATACAGAAAAAAAGTTCCAAAACCCTATCAATTTTAAAATCATTTCAGGGTTCTGGAACTCTCTTCTATAAATTATTTGTATTCTACATAATCAACAGTAACATATCCTGCTTCTGTTTTTTTGCTGCTATCATGGCATGCAAACATACCGCTCTTTACGCCAACCCAGCGTCCTGCTTTTGCCTCTGTTTCAATCGCCTTTGTATAATTTACACCGTCAAAACTGTACTCAAGTATAAGTTCTTCCAGCGGTGCATCTTTTACAGGAAGTCCAAGCTCATAATGTGTTATGTGCTCTTTTACGTTCACTTTGTATCTGAACCATATTGTCTTATTTGCATCTGTAAAATCAGAATCTTTAAGAGTTGTTGTCTTTTCAGCTTTTTCGTCTGTATATGCCGCATCGCAGTCAAAATCCTGTAAACCACGCACAAATTTCATTTCAAGATTTCCATTATTATTTGTAACAGAAATTGCAATATATTTCATTCCAAGTGAAATATAACCAGCTGTATCGCCGTCTTTTAATTCTGCAAGATTCATCTTTGTCTCTGCACAAAATTCCGGTGCCGGCCACTTCTGTAACAAAAGATTGCGTAAATCGCCAAGAGGTCTTAAAGGTGAAGCTGCAACTGCATTTAACTTTAACTGATTATTTTCAAGTGAATACCACGAATCTTCAAAATTGGCATTCCACTGCCACTGCATTCCAAGCTTATCACCTGTGAAATCGTCGCTTGTATCAGGCTCGCATACCGGATACAGATTCTTATCTGCAAGTTCTGCTTCACTCTTTCCTATATCAGGCTTCTTATATTCCATAACCGGTTCGCCATAGTCGTTACCCGGCTTGTTTACACCGATTACAGGCCAGTCATTCTCCCAGTGCATAGGCTGGAGATGAACTATTCTTCCGCCTGCATATACATCCTGAAAATGTAAGAACCAGTCCTCGCCGGTCTGTGTATCTACCCAGGCACCCTGATGAGGACCATTTACAGGTGAGTCACCCTGACGCATAACAACCTTGTACTCATAAGGTCCAAATACATTCTTTGAACGAAGAACTGTCTGCCATCCAGTCTTAACACCTCCGGCAGGTGCAAATATATAATACCAGCCATTTCTTTTATACATCTTAGGTCCTTCAATTGTAACCTGGTCATTCTCGTTACCGTCAAAAATCTTGACTTCATCGCCGATAAGTCCCATGCCGTCAGGCTGCATCTCAACCATATGAAGCACACTCTTATAACCTATACGGCTCTTTGCCACACCTGCTACAAGATATGCTTTTCCATCATCGTCCCAGAAAGGACATGGATCAATCCAGCCCGCACCCGGTCTTATATTAACAGGTTCGCTCCATTTTCCAAACGGATCTTTTGTCGTAGTCATATAAATTCCCTCATCAGGCATAGGAAAACATACATAATATGTACCCTCATGATAACGGATTGAAGGTGCCCACACACCACAGCCATGAATAGGATTTCTGTATCTGAATTCAGGAATCTTGTCCAAAACATAATTAACTACTTTCCAATTTACCAGATCTTTTGAGTGAAGAACCGGAAGTGCCGGTGCATTACAAAAAGATGATGAAATCATAAAATAATCATCTCCGACTCTTATTGCATCAGGGTCTGAATAATCGGCATAAAGAACCGGATTGCGATAGTTACCATTTTTTAAATCTGCAAGCCACATAAAAAACCTCCAAATAACTGTAAAATAATTTTCTGTAATTTATACTTAGATATTACCGCATTTCCGTAAAGATTTCCATATGTTTTGCCAAATTCTTTTATAAAAGTTTTGTGTTAATTTTTAGGAACTATGAATGTCATAGCCTTACCCCATGCCTTAATGATATAAAATAATGAACTATATAAAAAGCTGCCGCCAACGGATATCTGACATTTCCCTTGACGACAGCTTTTATTTTACGGTTATATATTTAAAACATTATTAATTACATTCTTTTGATTCTTTCAATAGCCTCGACTGTATTCTCATATGAACCAAATGCAGTCAGTCTGAAGTATCCTTCACCGCTTGGACCGAAACCTGAACCAGGTGTACCAAGTACATTAGCTTTTTCAAGAAGATAATCAAAGAAATCCCATGATGACATATTATTAGGTGTCTTTAACCAGATATATGGTGCGTTTACACCGCCTGATACAGAATATCCTGCCTCTTTAAGACCTTCCTTGATAACCTTTGCATTCTTCATATAGTAAGCAATCTGTTCTTTTGTCTGATTTTTGCCGGCTTCTGAATATACAGCCTCACCTGCACGCTGAACGATATAAGGAGCACCATTAAACTTAGTTCCGTGTCTTCTTGCCCAAAGGCTGTGGAGTGTTGTCTCACCACTCTTTAAATCTCTAGGAATTACAGTAAATCCAAGTCTTAAACCTGTAAATCCTGCGTTCTTAGAAAAGCTTCTAAGCTCAATGGCACATGTTCTTGCACCTTCACACTCATAGATTGAATGTGGAACATCATCTTCTGAAATATATGCTTCATAAGCCGCATCATATATGATAACCGCACCTACTTTATTAGCATAATCAACCCATTCCTGAAGCTGTGATTTTGTGATAGTTGAACCTGTAGGATTGTTAGGAAAACAAAGGTAAATGATATCAGGTGTTTCCTTTGGAATCTCAGGTGCAAAGTCAGTTGCTTCTGTACATGGCATATAGATTACATTGCTCCACTTCTGCTGGTCAGCAAGATAATCTCCTGTTCTTCCTGACATTGCATTAGTATCAACATATACCGGATATACAGGGTCACAAACTGCAATTTTATTATCTACGGAGAAAATATCCCCAATGTTACCTGAATCAGACTTGGCACCATCACTTACAAAAATTTCATCTGCAGAAATATCACATCCACGGCTCTTGTAATCATTTTCAGCAATTGTGCTTCTTAAAAATTCATATCCCAAATCAGGTGCATAACCACGGAATGTCTCTGCGTGAGCCATCTCATCAACTGATTTATGCAATGCATCGATTATTGCAGGTGCAAGAGGCTGTGTTACATCGCCAATACTTAACTTGATAACTTTCTTGTCAGGATTGGCAGCCGTGAATGCGGCAGCTTTCTTTGCAACTGTTGAAAAAAGATAACTTCCCGGCAATTTGAGATAATTGTCATTAATCTTAAACATTTTATTTCTCCTTTTCAATCATTCAATTTGTGATTTATTATACATCAACAAAAGTCATGCCACAACTTTTTTATTTTAGTTATTTTGCGTCAGATGATAAAATTCCTCATCTTAATACATTCTTAAATGCCACTGTGAAACCAGAATACTTTTACAGGAGTACATCCTTCTTTCGTTCTTAATGTGTGTTTTACTCCCGCAAGTGCAACAAATGAATCTCCCGCCTTTATCGGAAATACCAAATCATCAAGCTTGGCAAAACCTTCACCTTCAAGCACATAAAAACCTTCCTGGTCATCATGTGCACCCGGATGGTCTGAAAATTCCGTATTTGCATAAATTGTTGTTCCTGAAGCACATCCGTTTACACAACCATTTTCTGTTGTAAGAAAACGATATGTTCTCTGATTCTCTCCCTGCTTTTCTATTACTTCTTCCGCTGTTATATATGGCTTCATATTTTTCCCTTTCTTTTGCTTATTTAAAATGACTTTATTTTATTAATCAAATAACCTTCTGTATAACAAATGTGGAACACAGATTTTTAAAAAATGGGACGTACATAATTCTTATGCACGTCCCCATCATTTTACTTATTCTGATATCTTAATAATTCTGTATATGCAAGAAGGAATGGTCCAACACCCTTTGCATCATCTTCAACGATTGGTTCTGACATGTAATAATCATATGTACCCGGTCTTCTGTCTTTACCGCCAAGTCCGGCAACAAGACAAATTCCTCCAAGTGACATCTCGCCTTCTTTTGTCTTTAAATACTTGTCACAGATACCATCAATAGCTTTCTTAGCATATTCTACATATGATTCAGGAAGAATGCCAAGTCTTACACCTTTAAGCAATGCATATGCCATAATTGAGCTTCCGCTTGTCTCAAGATAATTCTTGTCCATTCCGCCATAATTAACTATCTGATACCACATACCGCTCTCATCCTGATATTTAATCATTGAATTAATCAAATCAACAAATGCATCCTGTAACATCTTAACTTCTGCATCAAACTTATGGTCTGAATTGTCTACAATTTCGAGGCTGTCAAGAAGTGCCATTGAATACCAGCCAATTGCACGAAGCCAGCTGAGCTGTGAAAGACCTGTTACCTTATCACACCAGAATGCTTCTCTGCTTGTATCCATTGCATGGAAATATAATCCGTTAAGTGGATTTCTCATATTTTCAATTACAAACTTAAACTGTGAGAAAATATCATCATAGTTCTTTCTGTTATTAAATCTTGTCTCATATTCAAGATAAAATGGCTGTCCCATATACATGCCATCAAGCCATACCTGATTTGGATATATATCTTTATGCCAGAAATTGCCAGATTTACATCTTGGCATAATCTCTATCTGCGAATAAACAAGGTCAATTGCTTTTCTGTACTTTTCTTTTCCTGTGAGGTCATAAAGTTCAAAAAGTGTCTTACCCGCATTAACATTATCGATATTTTTCTCACCAACATTATATCCGTCAATTGTTCCATCCTCAAATACACGATAATCAATAAAATCATCTGCAAATTTAAGATATTTTTCGTCTTTTGAAATTGCATACATCTGAAGTACGGCCTTAATCATACATCCATCAATATAATTCCATTTAGATTTAAGTCCCTGCTTAATCTTTTCAATATTCCACATTGGTGCTTCAGGTGTGCTTTTCTCTAAAAGCTCGTCAATATACTTAACAATAATATCCATTTTCCTTCTCCTTAAAAATTACATTGCTAATTTTGTTCATTATACTACATTTGCAAAAATTTTACAATCAATTTAACCAATTATATCACTTATATTATGTCTGATTATTTTACTTTACAGGTTTTGCATCATTAGTTTTATCATTTTCCGTATAAGACAGTTTTATGACATCACCCACATTATATTTTATTATCTCAGGATTTTCTATCACATTGACATCAAATATTGCATCCGAAAAGTCAATTGTTATATAAAAATGAGAATTGCCATCAACTACTGTCTGTATTATTTTTGTTATTGTTCCGGAAATGTTTTTCTCTTCCTGCTTTTCCTGCGTTATGACACCACTCTGTGACATCATTTTAATATAATTAGCTTCACATTCACTCACTGTTTCGCCGATTGCAACATTCTGATATTTTTCAATATTAAGCATAGCATAAGATTTTACAAGTCCGGCACTGTCCTTTAAAGCCATGAAATATGTCGGCTCACCTCCTACATTAAGAAGCAGCGGAAATGTTGCCGTATAATTAAGATGCTGCACTTTTCCCTCAGCCGAACTCATCGCAGAATTCTCTTCTGCACCGGAAATCTCATAATAACGTGTCTCCATGGTTCTCTGGTTCATAAGAACAAAACCTACGTTGGATTTATCCTGTCCTACTGATGTTATACCGGTATAAACCCATACATCATCATCAAGAGCTATATAATTATAGCCGTCAGTAGTTTTCACACAATCTTTCTGACGCAGTACACTGTTCAAAAATCCGTGTTTGAGTGTTCCATAATAATCATATAGATTTATAAGCATATCAGCCGAATAAACCTTGTCTACCCACTGTGGAACTTCACTTACGTCATAATCCTGCATCTGTCCCGTAACAGCATTGCATAAAACAACACGGCCTACTGTAACACCACCGAAAAGTCCTACATTATATTTCTTTGCCGGACATATCCAGTACGGTGTTCCGTCATCATCAATCTCAAATCTTATATCATCAAACATATATGTCGGATACGCAAATCTTAAATGTCTGTATATATTTCTACCAAAATGGTCACTTGTCGAATATCTGATGCCTTTTTCAAGACGCACAACTTCAGCCTGCTGTGTTGTCATGTCAATTCTTATATATCCCGGTATTCCGTCTGATTTGTTAGTAAGCCACTTTATCAGGCTTCCATATTGTAAAGGTGAAACTCTCACAGGTTTGTTCTTATAATTAATCTGTGTATACATGTCATTTACTTCAAACTGCGATACAAGGTCAACCATTGTTCCCATAACACGATTACCGATTGTCTCTGCCGAATCCTTGTCAAGAATTGGAATCTGATCATACGAAACTTCTTTTATATCATCTTTAAAACTTCTTGTCTCAACATCAAGAAGCTTCTGATATTTTGAAGCATTTATAATCTTTGAAGATAATAGGCTTCCAATGGCAAAAACAGCAGCGACCACAATACATACTGCTGCCATTATCTTAAATATCTTTGCAGACTGCGGTGTCTTAAATTCTATACCAAATCTGTCTGCCGAAAAATACCCGCTCCCCGCACTCTGCGTAAAACGAGTCTGAAACAGCAGATATATAATCATTGCGGCAACAAGCACAACTATTATAAACTTCCAGAATCCCGGCGAATGAATATTAATTGCCGGAAGTGCTATATAATAATAAACCGATGCTACAATAAGAAGCAGTATTGTTCCTGCTATAATTGTTTTTGCTTTCCAGTTCTTCATACTATCCCCTTTCTATTTGCAAGAATATTGTTAAAAATCTCATCTGCCACATCTTCCTTACTCATAATCGGAAGCTCTTTTATCTCATCTTTTGTTATCAGTGTGACAACATTCGTATCCGTCCCGAAGCCTGCACCTTTGACTTTCACATTATTGGCAATTATCATATCAAGATTTTTCTTTTCAAGCTTTGCTTTTGAATTCTCAAGCATATGCTCCGTCTCCATTGAAAATCCGCAAAGGAACAGATTATCACGTTTCGTTTTACCAAGTGTGCCTATTATGTCATCCGTTCTTTCAAGTGCAATTGACATATCGCCGTCTTTTTTCTTGATCTTTTCATCTGCCACAACCGCCGGTCTGTAATCAGCAACCGCTGCAGCTTTCACTATTATATCTGCCGTTTCTGCCTCTTTTGTCACCGCTTCAAACATCTGTCTTGCCGATTCAACGTGAACCATTTTTACAAATGGTACATCCTTTAATTCTACAGGTCCCGATACAAGCGTTACATCAGCACCTCTTTCCATGGCATTTTTAGCAAGTGCAAAGCCCATCTTTCCTGTTGAACGGTTAGATATAAATCTCACAGGGTCAATCGTTTCTCTTGTCGGTCCTGCTGTGACACATACTTTAAGCCCTTTCATATCTTTCTCATGTGCAAGTTCTCTTAAAATATATGAAAGAAGCACCTCCGGTTCAGGCATCTTGCCCTCTCCTATATCACCACATGCAAGATATCCGCTTGCTGGATTTATAACATCAATACCATAACTTTCAAGTTTTTTCATATTGTCTTTGACAACCGGATTGTTAAACATCCTCGTATTCATAGCCGGTGAAACTATTTTTTTACACTCACATGCCATAAATGTTGTCGTAAGCATATCATCAGCTATACCGTTTGCTGCTTTGCCGATAAAATTCGCCGATGCAGGAGCGACAAGAAATAAATCTGCTTTCTTTGCAAGTGAAACATGTTCTACGCTGTACTGAAAATTTCTGTCAAATGTATCTACAAGGCATTTATTTCCCGTAAGTGTCTCAAATGTAATCGGATTAATAAAATTACATGCATTTTCTGTCATAATTACATCAACATTACACGAAAGCTTTTTTAACGCACTTGCAAGACTTGCTATTTTGTATGCTGCAATACTTCCTGTGACTCCAAGAATCACATTTTTACCTTTTAACATATCTTTTCTCTCCCTTATCATGCGGCTGATACCGGAATTCATACCGTCACATATCTACCTGGCCTGCCGCATAAATACAAATCATTCTACATTTTTATCATATATTATCTTCAGACCCTTTAATAACAATGCATGGTCAACTATTATATCATGTCTGCACTCCGGCACAATCACCCTCGACAGTCCACCTGTTGCAACCACCTTGATTCCATGCGGATTTTCCTTTGATGCAAGCGGAATTCCGATTTCATCTGCCATTCTGTCTATCATTCCGTCTATACATGACGCATTGCCATAAACCACACCGCTCTTCATGCAGTCAAGCGTATTCTTGCCGATTACATGTCCGGGAGCTTCAAGGCTTATACGCGGGAGCTGTGCTGTTCTTGATGCAAGTGCATCAACCGATACACGTATTCCCGGAAGAATGACTCCTCCGGCATAGCTGCCTTTATCATCAACAATCGAAATTGTTGTCGCTGTACCCATATCAATAATCATTACCGGTGCACCATATTCTTTTATTGCTGCAACTGCATCAACAATCAGGTCACTTCCGACACGTCTTGGCTCATCCATATGTATATTAAGTCCTGTCTTCACTCCCGGTCCAACAACCATCGGTGTTATATCAATAAGCTTCTCGACTGCTTCACGGATTATATTTACAAGCTGTGGCACAACCGATGAAATTATGGCACCGCTTATCTGGCTGCTGTCTATTCCATAAAGTTCAAGCACTGTCTTTATAAGAACTACATACTCAAGTTCTGTCTTTTTCAGATCTGTTGCCAGTCTCTCTTCAAAATAAACTTTATCATCATCTATACAACCGATAACTATATTAGTATTTCCCATGTCAATCGCAAGAACCATTCCGCGTTTATTTGCTCTGTGAATATTATTATCTGTCATTTACCAATTCCTCTATTCCAAAAACTATTGTAACTTCAATTTTATTATAAAGTAAGATTGTCAAAATGTCTATTGACATTAAATCATTTTAAGACGAAAATAGTTTTATCAAAAATAAGGAGAATCTTGATTTATGAAAACTGGAATCGTATTTGAAGGCGGTGCTTTCAGGACTATATTTTCATGCGGCGTAATGGATGCTTTTCTTGAAAAAAATATTATGCCTGACTACATAATAGGTGTTTCCGCAGGTGCTGCATATGGCGTTTCATACGCCTCAAGACAGCCTGGCCGGAATTTGAAAATCATCCTTGATTACTGCGATGATAAGCGTTATATGGGTATCAATAATCTTCTTAATCCCAAAAATAAATGTTATTACGGACTCGATTTTGCATATGACACAATCCCTAATAAACTTGTTCCATTCGATTATGACGAATTTGACAAATACCATGGCGAATTTTATGCTGTTGTGACAAATGTTTTAACAGGTGAACCTGAATATATGAAATACACAACAGCCGACCGCAACAATCTTATCCTTAAAGCGACATGTGCCCTTCCAATTCTTTTTCCTAATATATATATTAATGACACACCTTACCTTGATGGTGGTCTGAGTGACTCAATTCCATATGAAAAAGCATTTGAAGACGGCTGTGACAGAGTTGTTGTAGTCCTGACAAGAGAATCAGGATATAAAAAATCAACAACATCATCTACAAAAGCTATGGCAAGAGCTTATCACCGCTATCCTAATATCGCGATAGACCTTGTGAAACGTGCCGGAAGATACAATCACAGCCTGAAAAAATTAAGACGTCTTGAAAAAGAGGGCAAAGTTATTGTCATACGACCTGACTCAACAGAAGGTTTTTCAAGACTTGAAAGAGACAAAGAAAAAATTCTTAATATGTATGATGAAGGATATGCCAAAGGAATTGACATATCCGGCAAAGTAGCTGAATTTTTTGCAAAATAAGGTGCAAATATTCATATACGCACCTTTTTCCATCTAAAAATTATGGCAGATAAAATCCTTTAATATTCCTATAGCTTCTCTTACCATATAATTAGTTATAAGAACTTTATCGCTGCCTGCGGCAATTCCATAAGTATTTGTTATGCCTTTTGCCGCAGCCAGCTTTTTTGCCCGGTATACATGAAAATTACTTGTGACAATGGCTGTCTTTGCTGTTGTATCATCCATCAGTTTTGCACTGTATCTCATATTCTGGTCTGTATTGTAAGATTTATCTTCCTGTATGATTCTTTCAGGGCTGATTCCTTTTTCAACGAGATAGTTAAACATAGCTTCTGCTTCTGTCGTATTTTCGCCGTTGCCTTTACCACCTGATACAATTATAACCGCATCTTCATGTTTTTTGCCGTAATCATAAGCTTTGTCAAGCCTTTTCCTTAATGACCTTGTTATTCTGTCACCTCTTATCTGACATCCGAGAACTATTACATAACGGCAGTCCTCATCTGTATTTTCCGTCATCCCCGAAATAACGAGGCACTCCAATATAATAAATAATATGACACCAATTATCATAACTGCCGCAAAAGCAGTTGAAATTTTATGTGATACAGATATAATTCCCCTTACATGTGCGAATCTTACTCCGAATACCACTGAAAAAAATATACCTCCTATAAGCCATATAAATATAAACGACGAGCCTATACCTGCATATGATGCACAAAGTATATAATATGCAAAACATATCAATGCTGCTGCCAGCCACAAAAAATACATAAAATTCCTCCAAAAAGCAATAAATCTGTTTTTTAAATATATCGTACCATATTTTTATTGTTATTTCACCCTTTTTGTTTTATAGTGGTTACAGTATAAATAATCAGTTTGCAGTTGTAATGCAAAACTGCAGAACTGACACTTAGAAAGGAGAATTTTTATGTTCAGATTTAATAAAGACGTAATTCCTACAGACTGCGAACCGGGAGTTACAAGAAAAATTTTATGTTATTCAGACGACCTTATGATGTGCGAGATTTCTTTTAAGAAAGGTTCTAAGGGAAATTTTCACAAACATGAGCATTTACAGATTACTTACATTGCTGAGGGAAGTTTTGAATTCACAATCGGCGGTGAGACTAAGATTGTAAATAAAGGCGACAGCGTTTACATGCCATCTAACGTAGAACATGGTGTTACCTGTCTTGAAGAAGGAAAACTTGTAGACGTATTTAATCCTATGCGTCAGGATTTCCTCAAGTAATCAGGCACAGACATAAATATACCCGGAATGTATTCACAGCCTTACAAAGTCTGTGATAATTCCGGGTTATTTTTATTTTTAATATAAATTGCCAAAAATTTATTTAAGTATCTTTTTCATAAGTGCTGTTCTCATAAAATAGCTGATACCGAGACAGTTGATTATTATGCCTGAAGCTCCAAGCTCATCCATAAGCGATACAAGTTCATCAAACTTATAGAGCATATTCTCATGATGTCCTTCATAACACTTGTCCATCTCAAAACCATCTGTGAATACAGGGATGGCAATCACATGCTCACCCTCTTCTTTTTCTGTAACACGGTCTGTTATGTCTATAAAATGATGCGAAATCTCAACCTCTTCTTCAGTCTCTTCCTTAACACAAGGAACCATATATTCAGCATTGAGCATCATATCAATCATAATCTGCTCGCGGCGTTTTAATATATCACCTCTGTTTTCAAGCGGAGCCTGCTTTCTGAATTCCTGAAAATAATTGAGCATTGCAGCCTGAAGTCCCGGATTAGTTATATAATCATCTTTGAAAAATTCTTCATACGGATATAACTCTTCTCTTTCTACAACAAAAGGTTCCATCTTTCCATCCATAAAACGGATTTTCTTATAACCGTTTCTGTACATATGTGCAATCTCTGTTTTGAAAGCATCCTTGTCAACATTGCCGAATGTAACTCTGTATCCTGCTTTATTGAGGTCTGCTTCAATCTGCTTTGCTGCCGCAAAATCATAGATAACAATCATGTCACCATCAATCATATACGGATATCCTGTCAAATCTGTATATGCAATCCATAAAAGATTTTCTTCCTTTATCTTGTCAATTATAAGTGCTCTGTAATTTTCTGTCATCTTTGAAAAAAAGCCCGCATCATTATCATTGCCGTCTTCATATGCCTTTTTCTGGCATTCAGGAAGAACATTATTAACCATTGATATACATTCTGCAAGTGATGCCTTCTGCATAGCCTTTAAGCCATAATCTTCATCCTGTGTAATATGTTTTAATAAATCCTGTGCTCTTCTAGCGTCCATACTGTTCTCCAATCATGTTAAATTGTATTTATTTTAACACATCAAAGCATGTTTTTCAACTTTTTATACCTTGTCTTACGGCATGCCTCAATCGTGAGATAAATTATATTTTCACTGTCTTTATCCACTTGGTTTTCAAGCACTGCATTAAAATATCCACAGCCTCTTGCCTCGACATCTTTATCTTCAAACGGAACATATTTTCCGTACTGTGCCCTGCCTGTTTTCTTTATCATAACCGGTTCATCATCATATGAAATATAACAGTCAAGCATCGCATATTCCGATTCGTCCGGAATATTAAATTCTTCCGTTTTACAAAAACTTATTTCGCGGTAAAATCTTGTATTTTTAATTATCTCTTCACGGCATTCATCGAATTTTTCAAGACATCTGTATACATATTTTTCACCGTCTTTTTCAATGTAAATACATGTTTCTACTGCATAAATATCAGAAATTTTTACAATTCCCATCAAAGCACCATCAAATTTTATAACATTTCCTTCTGTAAATACATTTTCAAACAACTCATGATTTCTTTGTGCCAGCATATCTATGCCGAATTTATCCATAAACTGCGGCCTGAAAACCATTGTAAGATTTTTAGTTGATAAAAGCACCATATAATTGTCATCACCCTCACCATTAAGCCATGCAAAATATTCACAGCCTGACACATTATCTCCCGGAAATGCACCATCATAATCATCCTGCTCACGTCTTCTTGTAAGCTTCGTAAGTGCTGTCTCTTCTTTTCCCTCAGGCGGAAGATAATAAATTATCTGGTTCTTTCTTGTTTCTGCCGGAAATTCATAATTTTGTATTTCTTCACATATTATTTTTTTGTCAAGCGATACATTTTTTTGTGCATCGCAGTGATTATATGTTATAAACTGATATTTTTTACCGTCTTTTTCAAGATAAATATATGTATTTACCTGTATTTCCTGCCCCTCATACCTCATAAGTTCAAGTGCTGCACCATTAAACCTAACTATATTTTTTTCCTGCAAAATATCGCAATTTATATTCAGATTAAGCATCTTTTCTCCTTTATTCCCGTCTTAACAGGATTATCTTATAACTTCAAAAGGCTGCCTTCCTATGAAAGCAGCCTCTTTTAAGCTTTACACGCCACCTATGTTACGTGCCTGCAATGTAATTTTTATATTTCTGCAATATCAACAATTGAAAGATCCTTATTGTTAAATGCATGCTCAAGACTTGAAATAAGTGCATGAGCTGTATCAAGACTAGTAAGGCAGTGAACGCCTGTCTCAATAGCATAACGTCTGATAAGGAAACCGTCTCTTGCTCTCTCAATACCATTTTCAGGTGTATCAATAACAAGGTCAATCTTATGTTCAAGAATTAAATCAAGAAGTGTTGGTGCTTCCTGTCCAATCTTATTTACCTGAATTGCATGGACACCATGTTCCTTCAATACTTTAGCTGTTCCTCTTGAAGCATAAATTTTATATCCAAGTGCCTCAAATCTCTGTGCTATATCTACACCATCTTCCTTATCTGCATCGCAGAGAGTCATAATAATCTGCTTATGCTTTGGAAGACATATTCCTGCACCCTGGAATGCTTTGTAAAGTGCCTCATCGAAATCTTTTGAAATACCAAGGCACTCACCTGTAGACTTCATCTCAGGTCCTAAGCTGATATCTGCACCACGGATTTTCTCAAATGAGAATACAGGCATCTTGATTGCATAGTAGTCTGATTTCTTCTGTAAGCCCGGTTCGTAACCCATATCTGTAATCTTGCTTCCCGTAATTACCTTTGTTGCAAGTTTTACAATAGGAATACCTGTAACCTTGCTGATATAAGGTACTGTACGGCTTGAACGAGGATTTACCTCAATTACATATACCTGGTCGTTGTATACAATAAACTGGATATTGATTAAGCCCTTTACGTGAAGTGAACGTGCAAGTTTTGCAGTGTAATCAACAATCATGTCTGTAATTCTAGGTGTAAGTGACTTTGCAGGATATACTGAAATACTGTCACCTGAGTGAATTCCGGCTCTCTCGATATGCTCCATGATACCAGGAATGAGAATATTTTCACCGTCACATACAGCATCTACTTCTATTTCCTTACCCATGAGATACTTATCTACAAGAATTGGATGATCCTGTTTAATTCTATTAATGATGTTCATGAATTCAACTACATCTTCATCTGATACAGCAATCTGCATACCCTGTCCGCCAAGTACGTATGAAGGTCTTACGAGTACAGGATAGCCAAGTTCGTTGGCTGCCTTTAAAGCCTCTTCTACAGTAAATACTGTCTGACCTTTAGCTCTTGGAATCTCACATTTTTCAAGAATTTCATCAAATAACTCTCTATCCTCGGCAGCATCTACATCTTCCGCACTTGTACCAAGAATAGGTACACCCATCTTCATAAGTGCTTCCGTAAGCTTGATAGCTGTCTGTCCACCAAACTGTACTACTGCTCCGTCAGGTTTTTCAAAATCAACTACATTCTGTACATCTTCCGGTGTCAATGGCTCAAAATAAAGCTTGTCGGCAATATCAAAGTCAGTTGATACTGTCTCAGGGTTATTATTAATAATAATTGTCTCATATCCCTGCTCTTTGAACGACCATGTACAATGAACTGAACAGAAGTCAAATTCGATACCCTGTCCGATTCTTATAGGACCTGAACCAAGTACAAGAACTTTCTTCTTGTCATTAGTCTTTACAGCTTCATTTTCACTGCCGAATACTGAATAATAATAAGGTGTTGTTGCCTCAAACTCAGCAGCACATGTATCAACCATCTTAAAAGCAGCATGAATATCATACTTATCTCTTAATTCTTTGATTTCTTTTTCTGTCTTTCCTGTAAGCTGTGCTATTACATTATCAGGAAATTCAATTCTCTTTGCTTCTTTTAAAAGTTCTTCTGTGAGCGGTTCATTCTTTAATGAATTCTCCATCTCTACAATAATCTTGAGTTTATCAATAAACCAAAGGTCTATCTTTGTAATATCATGCATCTTTTCAGCAGGAATATTTCTTCTTAAACCTTCAGCTATCTTCCAGATTCTTCTGTCATCTACAATTGCAAGTTCTTCGAGAAGTTCTTCATCTGTAAGCTTTGTAAAATCATATGACATCAGACTGTCAACATGCTGTTCAAGTGAACGGATAGCCTTCATAAGACCGCCCTCAAAGTTGTTGGCGATACTCATTACTTCACCGGTTGCTTTCATCTGTGTTGTAAGTGTTCTCTTTGCAGAGATGAACTTATCAAACGGAAGTCTTGGAATCTTAACTACACAGTAGTCAAGTGCAGGCTCAAAACTTGCATATGTCTTTCCTGTAATTGCATTCTTGATTTCATCAAGTGTATAACCGAGTGCAATCTTTGCTGCAACCTTGGCAATCGGATAACCTGTTGCCTTAGAAGCAAGTGCTGATGAACGGCTGACACGAGGATTTACTTCGATTACGCAGTATTCAAAGCTGTCAGGATTAAGTGCATACTGCACATTACATCCACCTGTTATTCCGAGTTCATCAATAATATTTAATGCAGATGTACGAAGCATCTGATATTCCTTGTCTGAAAGTGTCTGTGAAGGTGCAACTACGATACTGTCACCTGTATGTACACCTACAGGGTCGATATTTTCCATGTTGCAGACTGTAATGCAGTTACCGTTGCTGTCACGCATAACTTCGTACTCGATTTCCTTCCAGCCTGCGATACAGCGTTCTACTAAAACTTCACCAACTCTTGAAAGACGTAGACCATTTTCAAGAATTTCTCTTAATTCTGTTACATTATGTGCGATACCACCGCCGCTTCCGCCGAGTGTGTATGCAGGACGTAAAACTACAGGATAACCGATTTTGGCTGCAAATGTCTCACCTGATTCAACATCATTAACAACAAGCGAAGCAGCACAAGGCTCACCAATTTTTTCCATTGTCTCTTTAAACATAAGACGGTCTTCTGCTTTCTTAATTGTAAGTGCAGTTGTACCGATAAGTTTTACGTTATGTTCCTCAAGGAAACCTGTCTCTGCAATTTCCATTGCAAGATTAAGTCCGGCCTGTCCACCGAGTGTAGGAAGAATACTGTCAGGCTTTTCCTTTAAAATAATCTGCTCTAATGCTTTTACTGTAAGAGGTTCAATATATACCTCATCAGCAATATCTTTATCTGTCATGATTGTAGCAGGATTGGAATTGACTAAGACTACCTCTATGCCCTCTTCCTTTAATGAACGACAAGCCTGTGTTCCGGCATAGTCGAACTCTGCTGCCTGTCCGATTACAATAGGACCTGAACCGATTACTAATACTTTTTTAATATTGGGATTCTTTGGCATCTTACTGTTCCTCCTTCTTCATCTTCATCATGTCAATAAATCTGTCAAAAAGATATGCTGTATCCTGAGGACCTGCACATGCTTCCGGATGGAACTGAACCGTAAATATATTCTTACCTACATATTCAAGACCCTCATTAGTCTTATCATTAACATTTTCAAATGCAGGCTTAGCCACATTCGGATCAAGTGTTGTCTCGTCTACAACATATCCATGGTTCTGTGATGAAATGTATACACGGCCTGTCTTCAGATCTTTTACAGGATGGTTTGCACCACGATGTCCATATTTGAGCTTGTGAGTATCTGCACCTGTTGCAAGAGCCATAAGCTGATGTCCGAGACATATTGCAAACATAGGCACATCACTTGCATAAAGCTTCTTTAATTCTTCAATAATTTCCGTACATTCCTTAGGATCTCCAGGACCGTTGGAAAGCATAATTCCGTCAGGATTTGAAGCAAGAATCTCTTCTGCCTTAGTCTCGGCAGGATAGATAGTAACCTCGCAGCCTCTGTTATTTAATGAACGAGCAATATTTTTCTTTGCACCAAAATCCAAAAGAGCAACTTTAAATCCATCACCATTAAGTACACTCTTCTCTTTACATGTAACCTTTTTGACAACTCCTGAAACTGTATATTCTTTAATCTTAGGAAGAACCTCTTCAAGATTATAATTTTCATTTGTTGTAATCATTCCGTTCATCGTACCCTTTTCGCGAAGAATCTTAGCAAGTGCTCTTGTGTCGATTCCTGCTATACCCGGAATATTATTATCAACAAGGAATTTCTGTATAGTATCTTCACATCTGAAGTTACTTGGCATTCTGGAAAGTTCTCTCACAATAAATCCATCCGGCCATGCCTTTAAAGACTCCATATCTTTATAGCAGATACCGTAATTACCAATTAATGGATATGTCATTGTTACTGCCTGTCCTGCATATGATGGGTCAGTAAGAACCTCCAAATATCCTGTCATCGACGTATTGAAGACAATCTCACTTATAACTTCACGTTCAGCACCAATGCTGGTTCCGCTAAACACTGTTCCGTCTTCAAGTATTAAAAATGCTTTCATGAATGCCACCTGTTCCTTTCGTATTTTGGACAAAAAAAAAGACAAAAAATTGCCTTTTTTCTCGAATTTTATAAATTTTACCACACTATCGTGTTTTTTTCAAGTATGAAATCAATCAAGTTTTATGCAATTTCAGGTATTTTTATAAATTTTTTCCTATAATGATTATTGCTAATTATTCTTGTTGATTTCATACTGTCCAATATATTTGAATGTTGTGCCCTTATCTGTTGACTGATACATGGCTGCCGTTTTTCCGTTATTATAAACGCCGCCGGCCCCCTGCGTAAGGTATACCGTTATTGTTCCGTCGCTTCCATATACAGGCACAAGAGCCTCCTTATATACATCAGACCACTTCAGCTTATTATCAGCAGATGACGACTGACCGGATGAAACGGCATCAAGTGCTGTACTGTCAAGTTCCTGCGGTTCAAGGATTATCTTTGAAAAGGTCTTTCCTGAATCAGATGTCATGTAAAGATTGCTGTCCATTCCGTCAACATAATCATAGCAGAAAAATCCAATCTTTTCGTCAATATACTTAATACCTTTTATTATATTAGTCGCAGGTCCGGCACCGACCGTGTTCCATGTCTCTCCACCGTCTGTTGTCGAATAAATCCGCGATGACTGCTGCTGCTCATTTTTATCATATCCAACTGCCATGACACCTGAATTTTCATCAAAAAATTCCACATAATAATATGTAGATGTGTATATTTTATCAATTTCACATGTAATCCAGTTAGCACCCATGTCATTTGTATATACAAGAGTTACAGGAACCTTATTATTTCCCGATACTTTTCCTCCATATACAAATGCAGTCTTTGTCGTACTTATATAATAACTTCCCTTTTTAAGTTCAGTCGTTGAATCGCCTGAGAAAAGCAGATTTGAAGTATCAACCGGAACATTAATATACTTTTCACCGCCATCATATGTAACTGACAACGTATTATTTTTTATCTCATAATTTGTAAGTGACTTTTTCTGTGTCTCGTCAACTTTATCAACATTATTTTTCTTATTCTGATTATATTGGGCAATTCCATAATCTTCAGGTGTATCAATTGATTTTACATAAATAGTAGCTGTTCCGTCGTAATGATTATCTATGTAAAATGACACAACCCACTCACAGCTTATTCTTCCATCATCAAGTACACCATTCCATGAAGCAAAATTTTCCGAATCATGTTCATTCATTCCGGCTGAAAAACTTATTAAAACGGTATTTTCGCTCTCATTTAAAATCTGGGTTTTATTGAGTGTTATCTTTTTAAGCTGCTTTGACCATGCAAGATATTTCTGTGTATACTGTGCAGTAAACTCTCTTATCCATACATCACCGATTTCATCAATCTTCAGATTGCCGAATGCATCCGCAAGTGTATGGTCAACCGAATCACTGTCCTCCTCGCCATTTACTACATTTCCGTTAGAATCTATGCGGACGCTGAACGTATAACGCGACTTCAAAACTATCTGTCCAGCTTTATCTTCACGGTAATGATAATACCATATAAACCAGAAAACAAGGATAAATCCGGCTGCTATCGCTGCTTTAAGGATTATATTATAAATCTTTTTCTTATCTGACATATCAGCCACCTCTTTCTCCCTGCTCTATTTTTATAAATAACTATTTCCAGTCAAAAACCGCTTACATTTCGCGTTTTATATACATAGCTTCTCTCATTATCTTTCTGTAATGTTTGTACCACCACAGGAAAAATGATGCCCCGGCACCAATCAGTACCATAAATATTACAAATCCCGGATGAACTACTGACATCCACTCTGATGAAAGCTTTCTCTGGAATACCGGCACTCCATATGCAATAATAACGCATAATGCCATTACTAATCCATTGTAAATACCTCTGTTATTATAAATCGCTTTTATTTTATCAAACATAATAATAGCAATCATCTCACCAACCGGACGAAGTGATGCCGTAACTATACTCAGTGCAAGACTATGTCCGAATGGAATACCGAATATCGTAAGTATAATTGTAAAATAAACCAGATCTGTCGCAATCTTGTATACAATCTTTCCGAGAAAATTCATGTACGGACTTATTAACATTATTCTTATCATAAGATAATCCCTGTCACCCATCGACATAAGCGTGGTATTTGCCAGACTTCCACATATTGTTGAAAGCATAAAAAACAAAAATATCATTGTCAGCTCTCTGTGTGATGCAATGAGCGGACAAAAATGTGCTATAATTCTGTATGGCAGATACACAAAAAATCCGACATATAAAAATTTGCGTAAAAGTTCAAATAAAACAATGCCAATCTGGGCAATCACGCCAAATGTCATCTTTAATCTGTAATTATCATTCTCTTCTATCTGATTTCTTATCTTGTCACCAAGATGCGGCATACGCATAAGCAGCTCTGAGAATCTGTTCATTGCTTCATGGAATCTCAGAATCTTCTCGGCAAACATTTTCTTGAAAATAATCATTCTTCTAATTCTCCCAATATATCAAATATCGCTTTTTTAATTTCAGGAATATCTATCATCTCATAAGTAACTTCATTTATCTCGCCATTACTTAAAACAAGCACATCTTTAGCAATCCTTTTTGCCATTGCAAATATACCTGTTGTAACAATTACAATATGACCTTCCGCTTCTTCATTAAGAACACGAAGAAACATATCTATATATTCATCACTGCAATAATCAAAAGGTTCGTCAAACATAATAACATATGGTTTCTGAACAAGATATGCCGCAAGCTGGATTCTTTTCTTTTCTTCAAATGTATATTCACATATCATTCTGCTGCGGATTTTTTCATCAAGACCAACGCGTTCAAGATAATACTCAGGCTCTCTTGCCTGTTTCTGAAGTTCACAAAGATAATGTATAAATTCATTACCTGATATATACATAGGAAGAATACTCTGTTTTGAAGCAAGAAATATATCCTCTTTTTCTTTTGTGACAATAGTTCCGTCATCTATAGACAAATCACCGCATATACACTCAAGCAATGTGGTTCTTCCTGCACCTGCACCACCAAGAAGAGAATATACTTTTCCCTCTTCAAATGTATATGTGACATCCGTAAGGACTTCTTTTTTGTCATACGACTTTTTTACATGCTCAAGCTGTAACATAACATTCTCCATTTGTTTTTTATCGTTCTTATTATTATATTACATTGATATATAATTTGTAAAGTTTCAGCTTTTGATTGCATAAAAACAGCATCAATGATATAATGAAATATCTTTGTTTTCGGAAAGGTTATTTTATTATGGGTTATAAAGAAAATAAAAAATATATCAAACGTTGCCTTTATGGTCTGTATGTATTCATATATATGCCATGGTTTTTTACGCTTGAGCATTTTATCCAGCCGGATATGCCCGGAATTCATATTTTAAATACACCCCTCGACGATAAAATTCCATTTTGTGAATATTTTATAATTCCATATATTTTATGGTTTTTCTATGTTGTAGGCTCATGTATTTTTATGATTTATAAAGCATCCGATAAAGAATTTGTACAATTTGCCCTCTCTCTTATAATAGGAATGAGCCTTGCACTTACGATATGCATGATTTATCCAAATGGATTAACACTTCGCCCTTTATATATTCCTGATAATATATGTGGTAAAATCGTAAAAGGACTTTACAAAACAGATACATCCACTAATGTATTTCCGAGTATTCATGTATACAATTCGCTTGCTGTACACATTGCACTTGCAAAATGTGAAGCACTTAAAAATAAACCGGCAGTCAGATATGCATCTCTTGTTCTTTGCATTTTAATCTGCATGTCAACTATATTCTTAAAGCAGCACTCTGTCTTAGATGTTATCGGCGGATTTGCTCTAATGGCTGTTATGTATGTATTTATTTATGTTATAGACTATAAAAAAATAATAAAAAGATAAATAGCTGTGGCTTTAACGACAACCGTTAAGCCACAGCATTTTTTGTAATAAAAGATTAGCAATTTCCTTTCCAGAATTTAGTACTTCTTTATTAAATCGCCATATTTTACTCCACCGTCACGCTCTTCGCCAGATTTCTAGGCTTATCAACATCGAGTCCTCTTGCAACTGATACATAATAGCCAAGCAGCTGAAGCGGCACTACTGCAAGACTTGCTGCAAAATGTGGGTCTGTCTTAGGAACGTATACAACAAAATCCGCTGTATCCTCAATTGAATAATTGCCAAATGTTGTAAGCCCCATAAGTGATGCACCGCGGCTCTTACACTCAACCATATTACTTACTGTCTTCTCAAATAAATCCGGCTGTGTAAGTGAGCCGATAACAAGTATATTGTCCTCAATAAGACTTATCGTTCCGTGTTTCAACTCCCCGGCTGCATATGCTTCAGAGTGAATATAACTTATTTCTTTTAATTTGAGACTTCCTTCAAGGCATACCGCATAATCAATTCCTCTACCGACAAAGAAAATATCCTTTGCATTTGCCTGTTTTGCCGCAAACCACTGTATACGTTCTTTATCTTCAATAATTCTATTAATCTTTTCCGGAATAGATTTAAGTTCTTCTATATATTCAAAATACTGTTTTTCTGTAATCTGTTCTCTCACTTTTGCAAATTCTATTGACAATAAATATCCCGCTATAAGCTGTGCACTGTATGCCTTTGTAGTAGCAACCGATATTTCAGGACCTGCCAATGTGTAAAATACATTATCCGCTTCTCTTGCTATTGATGAACCAACAACGTTGACAATTCCAAGTGTTTTTACTCCCTGTTCTTTTGCAAGTCTTAAACCTGCCAGCGTATCAGCAGTCTCACCCGATTGGCTTACAACTATCACCAAATCATCTTTATCAAGAATAGGTCTTCTATATCTGAATTCAGATGCCAGTTCCACACGTACAGGAACTCTTGCCAAATCTTCCATTACATATTGGGTAACGACCCCTGTATGATATGCAGATCCGCACGCAACAATATAGATGTGAGAAATTCTTTTTATATCTTCATCACTAAGTCCTACATCCGACAAATCAATCTTTCCATCTTTTAACTTTGAATTCAATGTATCAAGGATTGCTCTAGGCTGTTCATGTATTTCTTTCATCATAAAATGTTCAAAGCCACCCTTTTCAGCTGCCTGTGCATCCCACTTGATTTCAACAAGTTCTTTCTCAATCTCATCACCATCAAGATTATAAAATACTGCTTTACCATCACCCAGCTTAGCAATCTCCATATTTCCAATATAATATACATTTCTTGTATACTTCAAAATTGCAGGCACATCAGAAGCTACATAACAATTGCCATCTGATACGCCTATAATCATAGGACTATCTTTTCTAGCAACAAATATCTCATCCGGATAATCCTTAAAAATAAATGCAAACGCATATGAACCTCGAATACGAACCATAGCATGATTAATGGCATCTACAGGTGTATGCTCATATTTTTTGTAATAATAATCCACCAGTTTTATTGCAACTTCTGTATCTGTAGATGAATAAAATGAATAACCTTTCTTTAAAAGTTTCTCTTTTAATTCCTGATAATTCTCAATTATTCCATTGTGCACGCCAACAACATTTCCATCATCACTCATATGCGGATGTGCATTTGTCTCTGATGGTTCACCATGTGTAGCCCATCTCGTATGCCCGATGCCACATGTTCCAGGAACTGCATTACCACTGTCAGTTTTTTCAATCAATCCCTTTAATCTGCCCTTTGCCTTGACAATATTAATATTTCCATCACTGTCTCTTACTGCTATTCCTGCTGAATCATATCCTCTATATTCAAGTTTTGATAATCCGTCAAGCAAAATCGGTGCTGCCTGTTCATTTCCTATGTAACCTACTATTCCACACATGATTTTCTCCCTTATAATATAAGCTATTATATAATAAATATATTATTTACTAAATTTTATTTTATCAATCTTTTCTAAAAAAACTTTCTCTAATGTCATACGCCTTAAAATATCTATATTCTGTTTTATATTAAGATTCTTAAATAACATAAATAAACATACAGATGTTATCAATGCAAGTATTTTATTTGAATCTGCAACTTCAAAATAAACTAATCCATTTCGACCAATAACTCTTTCTAGATATGCAAATACTATTACACTCAACCATGATATTGCTAATGAAGCGATTGATAAATAACACCACAATTTTTTATTTTCAAAATATTTATTAGGATATTTCCTTATATATGAAGCTATAAAATACAATATAATAAACCATGTTATATAATTAAATTGCACTTTCGCTTTAAAAAACGATGGTAATATAGTATAAATCGCAATACACAGGACAAGCAATTTTCTATGTTCTATTTCATTCATTGAATTAATCAATTTATTTATAAACGGAATAAACAAATAAAATAATAAATAACAACTGGTAAATCCTCCGCCAATATTAAAAAACGGAAATATAACATTTAAGAACTCTTTAATTGAAAAACTGCTATATCCCGTAACAAGAAATATTACTCATATCACTATTGTATAAAAATAATATTCTCCTATTAATTTACAATATTTTTTACTGTAATATCAGAGGTACACATAAAATATCCTGTAATTAATTCCGGTCTTTCCAACCAAACAAAAGTATAAATATATCTTGTGCATTAAGATATGATTTTGCCTCTATAATATTAATCAGATTCGAATTAACAACATAATGATAAGCTACTATAATTATCATTGTAATTATTCTAAATAATTCTATATTGCTGCTTCTTTCATTCTTTAACATTTGCATAAAAATTTCCTTTGTATAACAAAAATCCAGCCACATAATATATGTTACTTCATAAATATATATTATGCAACTGGATTTATTTATTTATAATTTTACTTTTTGTATAAAACAGAAAGTGTCTTTATTCCGGCTTCTCCATATGCATAAAGACCATTTACACTCTGGAATTTTTTTACTAAAATGTTACAACTTTTGCAATCCTGATCAGGATTTAGAGTATAATGCTCCAACTGTCCTAAACCTTACGCCTGAATTTGAAATATTACACTACGGTGGATTATGTAATGCTTACGCTGAATCTGCTTCTGTTTCGCCCTTTATATAGACGTTATACGACTTTACCCCGTCTACAGGCTGCCATTCAACATAGGCACTATCGTACCATCCGCTGCATTCTCTGCTGCTCACAGTTACCTGTGACTGTGATGTCACAAAACCGTCTTTTGCATATGCAGAAATCCCCTGCTTTGGCAGATATGAAAGCGTCATTGCAAACGCCATCACTACAGCCGCAGTCTTCCTGCATCTGAATAAAATACCCTTCTTCATAAATTTACTCACTTATCTAATGAATTTACACCATTGGGTTCATATATCCATTATAAGGTTTTAAACATGAAGAGATTTCCTTTTTGGCGGAACCATGATTTCTTGCAAAACGGAATAGTGATTTCCAAGCACCGGACAGGTGATGGATTTCAACTCGGATTATTCAATTTTATATTATAAGTTCTTAAAGCATGTCATTTTTGTGCATCTTTCATATATTTTTTTATTTTTTATATTTTATATATAAACACCAAACATAAATCAAATCCGGTCAAAAGAATATATTAATAATACATTCTTCGACCGGATTTACATTATAAATTATTTCATATACAATTTAGAAAGGGTATTAATACCTGCTACTCCATCTACTTCAAGGTTATTATCTCTCTGAAATCTTATTAATGCTGCTTCTGTTGCTGCACCAAATTTTCCATCTGCCACATCTTTCAGATACCCTAACTTTATAAGATATGTCTGCATTACTTTTACCGCATTTCCATTATTCCCTTTTTTCAATGCACTAAATTTCCTATCTGTCTGCTGAAGTGCTTTATAAGATTCATTTCCTATCTTTCCGTCAACATCAAGTCCCTCATATGATTGAAATATCATTGCTGTCGCTTTGGTCTCATTCCCATATTTCCCATCCACGGCTCCATTAAGATATCCCAGTTTCTTTAATAACTGCTGTACTTCTTTTACATCTTCTCCGCTCATTCCAACATTAAGTGTTCTGTCCAATACTTTTATATCTGTATTGCTCTTCGGTGATTCCCCGTATAATGTCTTGAGCGTCATAATTCCGGCAACTCCGTCCACATCAAGATTATTTGCTTTCTGGAATTTTATTAATGCTGCTTCTGTTGCTGTACCGAATTTTCCATCCGCTACATCTTTCAGATATCCTAACTTTATAAGATATGTCTGCATTACTTTTACTGCATTTCCATTCATTCCCTTTTTCAATGCACTAAACTTTCTATCTGTCTGCTGAAGTGCTTTATATGATTCATTTCCTATTTTACCGTCAACATCAAGTCCCTCATATGACTGGAATATTCTTGCTGTTGCTTTAGTCTCATTTCCATATTTACCATCCGCAGATCCATTAAGATAGCCAAGTTTCTTTAATAACTGCTGTACTTCTTTTACATCTTCTCCGCTCATTCCAACATTAAGCGTCCTATTTAAAACTTTCACCTCGTCCTGCTTATCTGGTGTTGGCTCTGGAGCTGGTATCTCAACTTTTTCAAATGAGCATCCAATCTTGGAACCGTTTACTCCTGCTTCATAAATCCTGCTGTCGCTCTTTAATTCATAAAGCTGGTTTACGTTAATGCTTCCGTCTGCATTTCTGAATACCTCATGGTAATCTGCTGCATATGATCCCTTTGATGCATTGTATCCAGGAATAGTTGTATTCACAAAATCACTAAGTGCAACTGTATAATCTTTTGCCTCAGAGCCTGTGTACTTTGTCTTTGCTCCGTCCTTGCAGGTCCATTCATTTACCCAGTATGTTCCCACACCCTTGTAATTATAAAGCACATGGCTTAACTTGCCCTTGAACTGGTCTGTCGCTGCATTCTTTGATGCTGCTGCCGATACGATATTCGTATATTCTGCATCTTCTGATGTCCTGTAGCACATGAAATTTGCCTTAGTTGTATCATACATGCCATTGTTTACGGCAATACAGTTGCTCATCTTTATGGCTCCGCCGTTGCCGTTGTCCGTAAATCCTGTCGCACCGTTATTGAATGCAAGACAGTTCTCAACAACGTGCGGTGTAGGGCATTTCCCATTGCTTCCGCCAAGCTTGAAACCGTTCATGTCGCCGTTTGCTGAACCTGAACCGTCCGTAAGCTTGCCGTTGCCGAATGCTATACAGTTCTTTATTGTTACTACCCCGATTGGGCCTGTTGCAGGCTTTGCATACAGATCCCATCCGTCATCACTGTTGCAGTATGAAATACATCCGTCAAATACATTTCCCTCGCCGCATGTAAGCTTTGCTGCGAATCCGTCCGCATTCTCACATGTTTTGATATCCTTGTTGTCATATGCCGTACAGTTAAGGATTGTATTGTATGACGGCCACTGTTCTATTGAATTATATGATGTATTGTATCTGCTTATCTGCAGACCTGAATCATGGTTTGCATAGAACTTGCAGAGTTCAATCACATTATGGTCACCTGAAAGAAGCATTCCGTTGTCACCTGCGTTACAGATGTCAATGTCATAAAAATGCCAGTATGAACCGTCAAGTGTTATTCCCCTGTTGGAACCTTCTTCTGTCATTCCGTCAAAGTTGATTGTTACAGGCTTTCCGTTGATGCTGCTTACTGTCTTGTAAGCATCTGCCGTACCGCTGTTATCCTCTGAAATGATAATCGGTGCCTTGTACATGTCATATACATAGTATGTTGCAGAAAACATCCAGATTGTATTTCCCGGCTTTACCGTGTTAAGGGCTGTTACAAAATCCATCGGTTTCTCATATGAACCGTCACCCTCACTGCTTCCCTTTGCAGATACATATATATCTCCATCCTTGAAGCCCGGTGCCTGTTCACGCACTTCATTGTCAACCCTTTCACCGGGTTTGTCACCTTTGTCTGTATCGCCGCCTGTTGACGGTTTGTCCTCGCCCGTTCCCGGCTTGTCTTCGCCCGTTCCCGGCTTATCTTCTCCTGTTCCCGGTGTCTGGCTGCCGTCTCCCGTGAATGAAATATAGAAAAGGATTGTTGCATCCTTCTTTGCTATCTTATGTTCACCTGCTTCAACATCCATTGAAATGACACCGTCTGCGTCTGCCTGGACAGCTTTTCCGTCAATCTTGATCTTCTTTGACGCTTCTGTTACAAGCACAAGCTTTCCTTTTGATGCCGCCTTAAATGTGACTGATGTTGAACTTTCCATTTTAAGGCACTTTGTAAGGCTGAGTCCGTTATATTTATTTGTTCCCTTCTTATCTGCAAGATTTCCTGAAATAGTAAAGAAACTGTCTGCTGTTGTGTAATCTGTTGTGAAGTTATGTACAGCTGAAGCTGCTGTCTCACCCGTTGACGGCTTATCTTCACCTGTTCCCGGTTTGTCTTCGCCCGTTCCCGGCTTATCTTCGCCTGTTCCCGGTTTGTCTTCACCTGTTCCCGGCTTATCTTCGCCCGTTCCCGGCTTATCTTCACCTGTTCCTGGTGTCTCTCCTGTGCCGGGCCTGTCTGTGCCTGAAACACTGCCGCCTACAGATACAAGTGTTGTCTTGTATGACATAAGTTTTGCTTTTAATGGTTCATTAACCGCATATGATTCGTCATCAACTGAATTGTCGAATGTCCACTTGAAATCCCCGCCGTTCATGCGTCCTGCATATTTTACGACTGTATCTTTCGCATCCTCTGCTGACTGTGCACTGTATTTGTAAAAATCAGCTGCCGTATCGAAATTGCTGTACTTTGAACCGCCCTTTAATGCAGAACAGTCAATAACTTCGTCTCTTGATGATGCCTCATAGAAATCAAATCCTGTTGCATCCTTCTGATATGTGACCGCCGCCTTTGCTCCCTCGATGTGGTTGCCGTATGCTTTGATCACGCCGCCGTTTTCACCTGAAAAGATTCCATCTGAAGACTCGGCATACTTTATGTCTGAGCCCTGTCCTGCCATAAGCATAGGGAACTTGCAGTTTCTGTAATAATTATTTTCTGAAAAAACGGAGCTTCCCATTGTTGCACCGATTCCGTACTTTGAATTACCATCATAATAGTTGTTGTATACATGCACCGTACATGTCCTGATTCTCGGACATCTTGAATCTGCATGGTCATACCAGTTGTGGTGGTATGTTATGTAATTTGATGTTGTCTCACTCTTCATTCCCTGAAGATTGCTCTTTCCTGTATCATAGAAATGATTATATGAGTGTGTGACATATGTTGATGTCTTTGTATCAAGTGCTCCGTCACCCTTCTTCTGGTCTGCATCTGAACCTGCATGTCCATAGAAGAAATCACAGTTATGTACCCATACATGGTCATTGTCCTGCTGGAGGCCTACATCATCACCCTCGTTACTGTCGCAGTTCATGTATGCAAGGTTTCTTATTTCAACATTTGAAGATCCTTTAACGCGGAGTCCCCAGCCGTTTGCCGTTGCATCTTCGCCGATACCTTCAAATGTGATACCGTTTTTGCATCCGTCTATTACAATATCACCCTTATCCATGCTTTTTAAATCAGTGATATTGCCGACAAGTCTTACATCAAGTGGTCTGCTGTCCTTGCCTTTTTTGAATCCGTAAAGTATTTCCTGAAGTCCTGTGTATGAAGTAACTTCTCCTTTTGAGCCTGTCACAACATCAAGGGACACTGTATCCTTTGTATTCTCTGTAATATATAAAACAACTGCGTTGTCTTTTAATGTTCCGTCCTCATTATATGCACCTGATGATGTTCCGTTGACAAATCCGTAACCGCTTCTGTCATATGACATTACTTCAACAGCAGGTGTTACCATGCTTGCCGTTGTGCTGTCAGTAACAGCTTCAACCTTGAACATATATTTTCCCGCTTTAAGGCCGGGTGCATCAGCTCTCCAGTAATCCGGATACTGTCTTATAAGCTCATCGTCAAGCTTTTTGTAAGCTGAATCTGCTTCTGTTTCGCCCTTGATATAGACGTTATAAGACTTTGCCCCATCTACAGGCTGCCATTCAACATAGGCACTCTCGTACCATCCGCTGCATTCTCTGCTGCTCACAGTTACCTGTGACTGTGATGCCACAGAACCGTCTTTTGCATATGCAGAAATCCCCTGCTGTGGCAGATATGAAAGCGTCATTGCAAACGCCATCACTACAGCCGCAGTCTTCCTGCATTTGAATAAAATACCCTTCTTCATAAATTTACTCCCTTTTTACATGTTTATAGTTTTTGCAAACCTTGTTTTGTATTTTATCACATTTATAAAATTAGTCAATATTTTATAGTATAAGTTCTTAAAACATGGCATTTTTATGCATCTTTCATATATTTTTTTCATTTTTTGTATTTTATATATAAACACCAAACATAAATCAAATTCGGTCAAAAGAATATATTAATAATACATTCTCCGACCGAATTTACATTATAAATTATTTCATATACAATTTAGAAAGGGTATTAATACCTGCTACTCCATCTACTTCAAGGTTATTATCTCTCTGAAATCTTATTAATGCTGCTTCTGTTGCTGCACCAAATTTTCCATCTGCCACATCTTTCAGATACCCTAACTTTATAAGATATGTCTGCATTACTTTTACCGCATTTCCATTATTCCCTTTTTTCAATGCACTAAATTTCCTATCTGTCTGCTGAAGTGCTTTATAAGATTCATTTCCTATCTTTCCGTCAACATCAAGTCCCTCATATGATTGAAATATCATTGCTGTCGCTTTGGTCTCATTCCCATATTTCCCATCCACGGCTCCATTAAGATATCCCAGTTTCTTTAATAACTGCTGTACTTCTTTTACATCTTCTCCGCTCATTCCAACATTAAGTGTTCTGTCCAATACTTTTATATCTGTATTGCTCTTCGGTGATTCCCCGTATAATGTCTTGAGCGTCATAATTCCGGCAACTCCGTCCACATCAAGATTATTTGCTTTCTGGAATTTTATTAATGCTGCTTCTGTTGCTGTACCGAATTTTCCATCCGCTACATCTTTCAGATATCCTAACTTTATAAGATATGTCTGCATTACTTTTACTGCATTTCCATTCATTCCCTTTTTCAATGCACTAAACTTTCTATCTGTCTGCTGAAGTGCTTTATATGATTCATTTCCTATTTTACCGTCAACATCAAGTCCCTCATATGACTGGAATATTCTTGCTGTTGCTTTAGTCTCATTTCCATATTTACCATCCGCAGATCCATTAAGATAGCCAAGTTTCTTTAATAACTGCTGTACTTCTTTTACATCTTCTCCGCTCATTCCAACATTAAGTGTTCTGTCCAATACTTTTATATCTGTATTGCTCTTCGGTGATTCCCCGTATAATGTCTTGAGCGTCATAATTCCGGCAACTCCGTCCACATCAAGATTATTTGCTTTCTGGAATTTTATTAATGCTGCTTCTGTTGCTGTACCGAATTTTCCATCCGCTACATCTTTCAGATATCCTAACTTTATAAGATATGTCTGCATTACTTTTACGGCATTTCCGTTCATTCCTTTTTGCAATACACTAAATTTTCTATCTGTCTGCTGCATCTTAATATAGGTATCATTATCTACATCGCCGCTTACATCCAATTCTTCATTTGCCTGAAACATTATTACAGCGGCTTTTGTTGCATTTACGTAACTTCCGTCTACTACACTATCAAGATAACCAAGATTTTTTAAATACTGCTGTACTTTTTTTACATCATCACCAGTACTTCCAACAGTAAGAACTCTATCCAATTTATCATACTGTACTTCACCTGAATCTGTCTTTTTAATATCTGTTGTATATACTGTATAATCATTACAACAATAATTCAGATAACCATTCTCAAATCCTATTGCATGTATTTCTTTATCCACAGTTGCAACCAGCTTTGAATTCGCTCCGGTAAAATCACATGAATATATTTTATTTGTTCCAAGAGAAGCGTAATATATAGTATCTTTATCTACTGCATATGTACAAAAATATGTTAAATTATCCAAATATTGATATGTTTTACTTTCAAACGTATTCATATTAAGTTCTGTAAGCCTGCTTCTAAAAGCATCAACTGTATGCCATACGCCATCATAGTAACCACCTGTTCCGTAAAAAACAAAATCATAATCATGCAATGACATATTGTCATAATAAGTATTATCGCACTTTATTCCTATATCTTCCCAGCCATAATGAGGATTTGACATACTTGTGATAGCCTCATCGCTCAATAGAAAATATCTATATCCAACATTATAATATATAATTCCACTATCTGCATGCATCGTTCCATCATCCCATGTCAAATCAACATGATAATAACTGTCGCCGATTTTTATAAGATTCCATGCATGCGACATCTGGGAACTTGTTACCACAACTGTATCAATATTATATATGCCTTTCATTATATATCTATAAGCAAGTGCATATCCATCACATACACCTGTATGGTCTACTAATATGCCATATGCTGAATGGTCAATCTCTGTCAATGTTCCCGCATTGTATGCATCTGTATTATACTTTGCATGTGATGCTATATAATTATGTACCTCTAATGCCTTATCTACATCTGTTAATCCTTCATCAATTTCTTTTGTCAATTTATCAACAGATTCATCAAATTTAACTTTCATTGCTTTAATCTCATCTTTTGAATCTGATATGTAATATGGTATAAGACTATCAATATATCCAGATGTTGTATAATAATATGAATATCCTCCTGAAACAAAAAACAATTCTGGATTTTCATTTATAACTTCCTGATATATAGCTCTGATATCAGCTTTAGGAACCTGATATTCCTTTATATCAATACTATCTGAAACATCGAGAAGCCCTTTTTTGATTACAGCCTTTACTTCTGTATAATCAGTTGAGCTGTAAAATTCAACTGTCTCTTTACCTTCATCTGTACCGTAATTTCCTTCTTGTATTAAATCTACATAATCATCTGTATAATTCAAATATTCCTGTGCATTTACAAATGACTTAACACATATAATATATATAAAACAAGATATACCAATTATAAACAATTTAAATTTACCGATTTTCATAATTAATACCTCCTAATTGAATATAAAAATATTTTACATTTCTGTAATATATATTTCTTTGTATCCTGTAACTCCAATTCTCGCTGAAATCATTTCTTTATCAACTTCGTTTTCTTCTGCCCAATTAACAATTGCTTCAGGCAAATTACATCCTGCCATATGTGAAAATGGATATCCTCCTCCAAATCTTGCATTCAACTCTAAAATATATGCTTTATCATCTACAAGAAAAATATCACAATCCATGTTCGCAACATGTTTTGTAATTTTCCCCAGTCTTTCAAGATTTTCTTTAATAATAGGTTGATTTACTAATTCGGCTATATCCGTCTCTCCAGAACGCATTGCTATTTTCTTTCTTATTATAACATTCTGAAATTTGCCATTCAAGTCATTAATTACATCTGCCCCATATTCCTGACCTTGTAAACACTCCTGATAAATAATCTTTTTATCTGTAACTGATGATTCATATTTTAAATATGTCTTTTCTATTTCTCTACTTATTTTTTTTGACAAATAAAACAAATCCTCTCTATCATATGCAATAGAAACAGATATTGAACCACAACCATATCTCGGCTTTACAACAATCGGATACGATAACTCTCCTTTATCCATATCTTCAAAAACATCTTCAATTTCTAAATAAGTTTTTGGAACATTAAACTTATTCCTAGTCAAAAACTCATATGTCATCCATTTATCATTACAGATTTCAATTATATCTGAATCTGAAACAATTACAGTTGTTCCTACTTTCTTAAACTCTTTTTTATTCTTTGCCAGTATTAATAAATCTATATCAAATAACGAAATAATAATATCTATTTTATTATTTTTGCAATAATTTATAAGAAATGGTACATAATTATCATCATAAATCAATGGTGATACAACTTTTTTATCAGCATATTTAAATGCAACTGACTTATCGTCTGAATTACAAACATGTACTTCACCATTTAAGCCTAAAACTTGTTTAAAATACTTGACTATATAAGCTCTTCTTCCTACAGAAGTTAATAATATATTCATTTTTCTTCTCCTATCTTTAATATATTATTTCACACTCTCACATTTAAAATCACATCACATATCCTGTCAACATCTTCAATCGGCAAATCAGCATATAATGGCAATGTAAGCACACGTTTACTGATATGCAATGCAACCGGTGTCTGTAAAACATCATATTTACCGTTAAATGCTTCAAAAGTATTTGTCAACGGATAAAAATACTTTCTTGCAAAAATATTTTCTTCAGCAAGTGCATCAAATACCTGTGCTCTTGTTGCACCAAAAATCTCCTCTTCTACAACAATCGGAAAATAAGCATAATTACTTTTAACATCTTTCTGCTCTTTACTAAGTTTGATTCCTGCTATTCCTGATAAATGTTCTTTATATCTTTCAACTACTTTACGTCTCTTTTCAATCTCATCATCAACATGTCTCAGGTTACATATTCCCATAGCAGCACAAAACTCATTCATTTTTGCATTGGCACCTACAGCACTTACCTCTTCAGGTCCGTGAATACCAAAATTCTTTAAATCATAAAGAATTTCTCCCAATCTGGTGTCCTTATAACAAACAGCCCCGCCTTCTATTGTATTAAATACCTTTGTCGCATGAAAACTGAAACATGATGCATCACCAAAAGAACCGATACCAGCTCCCTTATATGTTTCACCAAATGTATGTGCAGCATCATATATAACTTTCAATTCATATTTCTTGGCTATTCGCTCAATTTCCTCTACATTACATACATTCCCATATACATGAACAGGCATTATTGCACACGTCTTATCTGTTATCAGTTTTTCTATCTGCTCAACATCCATCGTATATGTATCGGGCTCTATATCACAAAATACCGGTTCAAGTCCATTTCTTACTATGGCATGTGTTGTACTTGCAAATGTAAACGGAGTGGTAATCACTTCCCCCTGTAAATTCATAGCCTGCAAAGTAAGTTCCAATGCCATATGTCCGTTAGTCAGTAATTCCACATTATCAACATTAAGATATTCTTTTAATTTTGCCTGAAGTTCTTTATGCTTCGCACCCATATTAGTAAGCCAATGCGAATCCCAAATTGGCTTTATTTCTTCAATATATTCTTCCAATTCGGGCATTGATGACTTAGTTACAAGTATTTTTTCTTCCATGTTACCTTCCTCCTGTTTATTTATTTTTTTAACATCTTAAAAAATATCTTTTTTACAGTATTTATATTAAGCAATAATATACTTACAAGCAAAATAATCTGAATAAATATATATTTATATCCAAATGAAGCAATTAATGTCTGAACCATTAATAAAATATATAAAGAAAACTCTTTTATAGTGTTTATTTTCATTGATATATATTTTTTCAATTTTATATATCTATATAAATAAGATACAAAATATCCTGCAACCGTTGCTATTGCTGCTCCATATGCACCAATAAACGGAATAAGCAGGAAATTACCAATTGTATTTATAATAGCACCAATAATTGTTGTCAAGGACAAAACTTTTGTGTCCTTAACTGCTGTGTAAATCCCACCCAGAAAAAGTGCCATCGCATTGAATACAACAGAAACAAGCAATAACGGAACATATTTCCATGCCTCAAAAAAATCCTTTGCATACAATATTTTGGCAAATGGTATATCAATTATCATAATTACAGAACAGGCTATAACCATACTTGTATTCATTAATGAAAACATATTTCCAATAAATCCATCTGAATCATCAGAATCAAATTCCCTAACGGCAGAAACCGACCATGCCTGATAAAAAATCCCCTGAAATGTTGATAATACAGATGGGATTTTATAAGCAACAGAATAAACTCCACTAACCGCAACTCCCGCAAAAGCAGACAGTATATATCTATCTGATGCATTATTTACCCACCAGGCAATAACATTAAATATTAATGGTGCACTATAAATAAACATTTCTTGTTGCAATTTTTTATTTTTCTGTGTCCATTGAAAATTAACATATCTGAATAAATCTGCCCTTATGACAATATATATTAATGCAAAAACATTACCGATTATATAAGAAAAAAGATAACCATTCAGTCCCATTTTCAAGAAAACCAAACAAATAATATTGCTTGTAAGTGTCACTACAGAATTGATTATGCTGGCAACCGTTAATACTTTAATTTTATCTATACCTCTGCAAAACAGTGATACAGTATTATACAGTGACGTAGCAATATAATTAAAAAACAGAAAAATAAGGTATGATTTTTTTACATGTATAAATGGTAAAAAGGCAACTATTATCAATCCCAACATTAATATTAATGTACCTTTTAGAATCACATTTAAACCTATCGACAATACATCTTTATTATCTGCATCTTTATCAAGCGAGAATCGTAATACTGCATCCTGAATGTCAATTGTAAATATAGGTATAAGAAGCTGTATTGTTGTTGTAATCAAATCTGCTATACCGTAATCTCCCGTTGTAAGGCAATTCGTATATAACGGAACTAATACAAATGACAATAATTTCGGTGCAAAACCACTAATGGTGAACAGCAGCATATTAACAGATAAATCTTTATATTTTCTTTTCATTTTTTATTAATCCTTTAATCAATATTGCTATTTTTTGTTTTCTTTCTCTATCTGTACAATATTTTTTACGTAAAAATCTTAAATCATTTTTCGGATTAGCCAAATCATCTAATAATAAATTATAATATATAGGACGTAAATCATTGTATGGATATTGATACCTCCTATAATTTTCCATTGGATGTTCTTTTATAATTGCAATATTATGTAATTTATCTACAAGCCCTTGCCCCTTATATGTGTTAGCTACAACCATTGACATTCCTGTATTGTTATCCTTATATTTTTCTCCCCAAAAATCTCCTATTCTTATATCCGCGGCGGATTTTAACCTATATGGACATTCATAACATGATTCCATAAGACAAATATTTTGAGAAAAAAACGAATAAAAATCATTATCTTTCTGTTTTATTGTATCTTTATTTATATCCATAGTATATGATTTCCAACCATATTTCTTATTTCTGAAAATTATTTCAACAGCCTCTGAATCTTCTATATTCTGTTCTCGCAAAAATGACTGCCATAATAAATATGATGGTACACCATGACATATCAAATCCACTAAAATATATCTTTCCTCCAAATTATTCATTTTTAAATAATTTCTAATTCCAGCAATCTGACAAGGTGTTCCAAAAACAACTTTATGTTTTAAATCTTTTTTATCCATTGCTGTTAATAAGTTTTGAGTATTACTTTGAAGATATTTTGAACCTTTAAGTCTTTCAATTTCATTGAATCTATCTATTTTAATATGCTCAGCTTCATGTGATTCTTTGTTATATATACACCCTATAACATCCATCCCATTATTAATTGCATATTCTGTTATTGCAGTCGCGGCACCTCCACTGGCAACACTTTGTAATTTCTTTTTATCCTTCAAACACAAAGAAAAAAGTTTTCCATTTTCATTTTCCATTTTATTATAACGACATGACTGAAACGGACAAACTTCCACACATCTGCCACATTTAACACATAAATTTTTATCTATATTATAGTGAAAAAATCCTTTTTTGTTCTTAATAATTTTTATTGCTTCTTTAGGACATGCTTTTTGACACACACCACAACCACAGCAAAGCGTATTAGAATATGTGTCTCTTGTATCATTATTGATTGAAAGTGCTTTTTTTGTTTTTTCACTTATTTCAACAACATCTTTCAATGAATCATAAAGAAATTTTTCAGAAATTTGTTTTTTATCTTTTATAATGTCATAAACATAATCTGGCATACTTTCATAATTTGAAGGATTAATTTTTCCTTTTCCATATGAAAGCCTGTCTAATATATGCAATTCATCTAAAATATTGTATATTCTTGAATTCTGATTATCCTTGCTTTTATTTGTAAAACGTTTAAAAACTGTTAGATGTTTATTATATATTATTGAAAATACAGTTCCATGAAATGAATCCGTACATACATGTTCGGCAAATTTTATCAGATTAATAAATTCAGCAGGTCCCACCCCCCATGTTATTTCTTTATATAATTCTGTATTTTTATATACTTTCGTATTATTTATCAAATACACATCACAATTATAATATTTTTTTATCTCTTTTATCGACTTTGTATATTTTTTGTAATCGCCAAGAGCATAACAAAAAATGTACTTTCCCTTTATGAGTGGTTCATTATTTATTTCAAAAAATTTATCCCATTCACTATTATCATATAATAATGTCGGATCTGACACAACTTCAGCTTTTCTGCCTGTCATATCTGATATTATTTGTGCCCCATTATTTTCACGCACGGACAAATATTTAAATCTTTCAACAAGTTGTTTTGTTATATTATATATATTTTTATTTTTTATTTCACTCTGTCCGAAACTTGGTGCATAAGATATTAGCTTTCCACTTGTTACATATGGCAGAAAATAATTCGGATCGAATGCGTGTGGTGACCATATTTGATCACTTCCACAAACAAAGGCATCATAAACCTTATCTATTTCACAAAAATCAACAGCATCGGATACTGGAACAGAATATGTAAAATACTTATTTTTAAAACCATCATATGCTTTTTTTATATCCTCAGATATAGGCTTAAACATAACTTTGTTTTTTATTTTATTAATATATTTATTTCCGAAAATTAATATGTTAAATCTATACAAATCTTCATTATTAGGTCTATGACTATAATTAACAAAATCCACATCATATCCCAGTTCCTGTATTTTATTATATAATGCAAAACATTGCAGACATCCACCATAATTTTCATATTGATGCCATGTCATTATAGCCACTTTTTTCATATGCTTACCTCTTTGATTTTTTTACATATAGCAACAGAATTTTAATTAATGTTTTAAACTTTATTTTAAATCCTCTAAAATCAAATTTATTTAACTTATTAATATTTATTTTAATCGTCTGTTCATTTTGTTCATCTAATACAAAATCAAAATTATTATTTTCATCTATAATCTGATTACTATAATCAAATGAATCAGCTCTCACTCCAACAGAATTATCTGTATCAACCTTTGCACAATAAAGACCACTGCCATCAAATCCATGATTCTGGCTTTTACTTATTACCGGCGATATAACTTTTTTATTATATAACCCCATATAAATTCTCATTGAAACATCTGTTACGCGGTTTAATAAATTATTTTTTTCACCTTCTCCTTTATATAAACAAGATATATAATCAATTCTACAAGCATCTATCATGTTATTTTTTTGTTTTTTATATATATTTCCAAAATCTTTATACATTAAATGTTCCTGTATATCTGCTTCAACCTTTTCTATATCTTTAAACCAATAACCACATCCCCACATAGAGCAATTAAATTGCTGTAAAAAACACGTTGCACCATCTTTTACTGCCCAGTTAACCGGATAAGAATATCCTGTTACAGCTATAATATCATCTTTATTCTTGCTATATTGTAATGTCTTATTCATATACTCAAGAAAATTCGGTGAAAATACAATATCATCTTCTGCATATATTAAATTCTCATATTTTTCGCGAATTTTTAATTCAAGTTCATAACTATTTTTTGTACAACCATAATTATATTTTCTTTTTTCAACATTAAACGATTTGAACTCTGAAAAATCATTTTTAAGATATTCGCATATTTTATCATATCCAGCTTTATGTGCATCCTTTAACGGATAATCTAATGCAATAAATATGTCTGTATATTGAGCATATGAATTTTTTTTCAAACTTTCTATACATTCTTTAAAATGTTCATATCTACACAAAGTTGGAATTAATACTGGTGCACATTTATTTACCATTTTTCATTTTCCTTTTCATATAAATAATTTTATCACTTACCTTTTTACCCAGGACTCTTTTTACTGCGGTTTTAAATCTCGTGTATGGAGATTGCCATGAAGCCGTATAATGATGTATTGAAAATGTATTGTCAGTAATATTTATTTCTCCCGTAACGGGATTCATAGGACAAAAATATTCCGGTGGATAAATATTTATTTCTTCAACATGCTCAATACTACCATCACCTTTATATCCATATCTTTGCAGCAACTCTGTTGTATAATCAACTACTGTCTTTCCGTTAAACTCTCCTTTTTCATTGAGAAAAGTGCTGCTTTCATATACATCTAATATTCTTCTATAAATACTTAATCCGGGAACTGCATATAATCCCAACCCTGGTGCTACTCTAAATATGTCCCCTTTAGTTTGAGATGAAAAGCAATTCATTTCTTCAGCCATAAAATTACCATTTTTAATAATATCATCTAAATTCTTTATAACTTCAACATCTGTATCGAAATATAATCCACCATATTCATATAATATTTTAAATCTTGCGTAATCACTGACAAAAGCCCACTTCTTACATTCATATGCCTGACGTACATATGTACATGATGTTGCCAAATCAAAATTTTTTTCATTCCATTCTATTATTTTATAATCCGGCAAATATTTTTTCCACGATTCTATACACTTGATAGCATCTTTAGGCAATGGATTTCCTCCAAACCAACAATAATGTATATATTTTTCTGTCTTCATTTTATATAACCTCATTATCTTGAAAAAATATTTCTATACGGATTTGCACCATACCAATCACCTATATAAACAACATATACCGTATATAAAACAAATAATACTATAACAAAAATTTTTATTAAAAATCCCCATTTTTTATTAGTTAAATTCTTAAACAAAATCGGATTATAAAATATAAATAACAATTTAAAATAAATCAAAAACCTATGTAAAAATGGAATAGACAACGATGCCAATCCAATAGTTACCGCAACCATTAACATGTTAACATAAAAATCTTCAATTCCCTTTGAATTAGCACTGTAGAATAATGCAAGTAAATATACAAGGCAAAATAATAACACTAATATAATATCTGTTGACCCAACATTGATTTTTCGTGCATACGGTGCATATTTGGGTATCTTTAATAAAATATATGTTAGAATCTTACCGATAAAGGTACTAAAAAACAATGTTATAACGGGTATTAAAATTTTATATAAATTCTTAATATTAAAATCATACAAAAAATATGCAGGCAATAAAAATAGTATGCTGATATGAAACATCATAGCTATTATAATACACAAAATATATTTTTTAATTTCTCTTTTATTAATATATTTAATTGCATACATAAAAATTGACAAAGCAATACACTGTCTAACTAAATTTGTCATATCAAAATACATTGCCGTAATGAAAACAAACAAAATACTTATTACATAGTTTTCAGAATTTTCTAATATAGCTTTTGTCAATATATACATTGTTATTATTGCAGATATAAATAATAACCACACATAATCATGTGTAAAATTTTTTACAATATGGCATAGTAATATAAAACCGCTTTCAACTTTTGCATTCTTCAAATACGTGTTCCAGTTATACAAAACAGCATTAAATACATTTCTATACGTCCCATGATAATCTGCTCCGAATCCATATCTTAATGCCAATATCATTGTTGCCGGCAACATAACAACAAAAGCTGTTAAATTTCTTTTTGCAAATCCAATATTTATTTTACCTGTTTTATGTTGTACATTTACATTGCATTGCAAATTTTTTCTAAATAACAGTGCCGAAAAAATAGTGTATAAAAAAATTATTATGTATATCATCTTTTCCTCTTTTCAAAATCATTTAATTATTAATTACACATTTTATCCTTTTGTAATTCACAATATGATTTGAACTCATTAAATGTATTAAACTCATGATTTTTCTGTTTTTCATCATATATCCATTTAAATTCCCAATTTTCTTTTATTTTATCAAACATTCCTTTATCTGCAAGTCTGTTATATGAATCAACTGCTTCGGACAAACATTGAGTTCTCCTTTTATTTTTGTAATCTTCTAACGACATAATTTTCTTTGCAGGTCTTCCTGCCGCAACGCAATTACTTTCTACATCCTTAGTTACAAGACTTCCTGCTCCAATAATTACATTATCTCCTATGGTAACACCTTTCAGTACAGTTGTATCCATACCTAAAAACACATTATTTCCAATACTTACTTTTTCAGAGCTCCCAAAATTCTCTCCATATAAATTTTTCAATACAATCCAATCATATCCGTGTGCTACAATAGTACAATTTCTTGTTATATGCACATTATCTCCAATCTCAATCATATATGGCTTGTCAGTATCAACAAATGTAGTTGCAGGATCATGAAACCAACAATTTTCACCAATAGTACATCCTATTTTTCTTAAATATTTAATATATGTATTTGAATCAGCTTTGTATCCTCTAAGCACAAATTTATACAATTTTTTTAATTTAGCAAGCATTTTATCCTCTTCTCTTTTTATAATACAACTTATACATGTCAGAATACAGTTTAAAATTTAATATAAATAAAAACAACTGTACTTTCTGCTTAAAATATAGCTCCTTTGTTTTTATAAAAAACGGAAAACATTTTTTTGCTTTCTTTTTAATGTATTTTAAAAACTCTTTATCAATAGCATCAGCCAATAGCATTTTATCTATTATAACAAGCATCCATTGAACATACCCTAGATTTATCTCTTTGGCCATATCTGGATATTTTTTTAAAATGTAGTCACATTCTTCATCTAATGCATCCTTTAACTGCATTGTATTTTTATTGTATGACACACCGCCTATTGATGTATTACGCTTACAATAATAATATAATGTTTCAGAAGTATAAACAACCTTATTTGCCTTATCTATTAATTTATAAATCGTATAATGATCTTCATACAGTTTTCCTACCTTGAATTGTACATCATCAAATAATTTTATATTATATAATTTATTCCATGTAACCACATCAACAATATGTGTAAATAAAAAACTTTTAAGAGCTTCTTTCGGCGTTAATGCAATATTAAAATCACCTTTTGTTGTATATTCCATTGGAGCATTATCATATATCTGAACATGTCCACACGATACAATATCAGCACCTTCTTGTATTGCCAATTTAAGGAGTTTTTCAATCATATTTTCATTTATATAATCATCACTGTCAATAAAAAGTATATATTTTCCGCCAGCTATTGATAATCCGCTGTTTCTTGCTGCCGAAAGACCTTGATTGCTTTGATGTATTACTTTTATTCTTGAATCTCTCTCTTTGAATTCATCACACATTCTGCCACATAAATCAGGTGAACCATCATCAACCAGTATAATCTCAATATTTTTATATGTCTGATTCAATATACTATTAACACATCTATCTAAATATTGCTCAACTTTATATATAGGAACAACTACCGAAACCAATTCATTCATTTTCTTCTAATACCCCATACTTATTAACTCTATAATCCCTAATCGCTCTATTAAAATATCTCAAATACACTTTCTTTTTATCAAACAATAAAAGAATTTTAAGGAATTTCACAATAACAATTTTAAAAGATTTAAAACTGTTAAATCTTTTATACATATCCAAAGCATTTCTTACCTGATAATAAATACGTGCAGGAGATGCATATCCATATTTTAATTTTTTTATACCCCAATTTTTAACTTTTGTCTGTGCCGGTGAATGTTTTAAAACCGCTTCATTACACCTTACAACGTCATAATTAAACTTATGACATCGTAAACAATATTCATAATCAATACAATCAATAAAATATTTTTCTTCAAATTTTCCTATTTTCTTAAATATATCCAGATTAAATGCACATGCCGACTGCATTGACCAATATACTTTCTGATTATCTATTCTATTTTCAATTTTTAATCTGTCTGTATCGTATTGAGGACATAATATTGCCACATTTTGGGTGTTCATATTTTCTATACTTTTTCTGAATATAGCAACAATGTCGTTTTGAAATGAACTGTCCTGATCCATCGTTATAATCCACTTATATCCGTCTATGATAGCTTTATCCATTCCCCAGTTCAATGCTGTTGCCAATCCTTTATTTTCGCCAAACGCATTATATACAACTTTATTCTCATCAAATACATTTAAATCAAAATCTGGCTGAACCGTATTGTCCACAACATATAATTTATCTACTAAATCGATATAAGTTTTTATATTATCATATACTTTTTCATCTGGATTATAAATTACAACAACACATGCAAATTTCATTTTTACTCCTATAATTTTTTTCTCATTAGATATTTTAATGGATACACTGAAAAATCAAATATTTTCAATCTTTTGAAAACAACATATATGTAATATGAAAGCATTACACCTACAAATGATGTTACTAAAATAACTATGCTTAAATTATTTATTTTAAGCAACATTAATACTTTTCTTGAAAAAGAAACAATAAGTGAATGATATAAATATATTGGTAATGAAAACTTTCCTAATTTAAATATAAAATTTTCTTTTGTCACAACGGATATTGCCATAACAAGTATTGTTCCTGTTATCCCACCCAAAATATTAAATATAATATTTGAATGTCCTGCAATATTTAATCCACATATTAATATAAAAAATGCCGTGCATATTATAATCATTTTTTTATTATTCATAAGTTTCCTAAAATTATAAATCAACAATATCGTACCGAATGAAAAAAATAGACTATAATAAATACATCTACTAACTTCAAATCCTGAAATATGTAAATTACACAAACTGATAATTATATTAACAAGCAAAATAACTAAAAACAAAGCAATATTATTATGTATCAATTTATTCATCAATGGATATATAATATATATTATCAGCAACACATAAACAAACCAAAAATGAGATATTGGTCTATACCATATTAATCTTAAATTCTGTATATTATATTTGTCATCACAAGTAAGCTGGCCAACTAAAGCATATACAACATTATAAATTATATATGGAATCCCAAGTGCAGCCACTTTTCTTACAATATTATTAGCAAGTGATCTTTTCTTATAGTTTTTTTGATATAAATACCCGCTAATTATAAAAAATAACGGCATATGAAAAAAAGCTATAAGAGAATATATATTTGACCAAATCAAATTATTCTCATATGCACCCGCTCCGGATATTGCATGTCCTAATACAACTAATATTATACCGTAACCTTTAGCTATTGTAAGCCAATTTTCATAATCTTCTTTCATATTACTCCACTATTTGGTCCATAATTATATTTATTTATTGCAAAACATTCCCTGAAACAGTTTAATATATTCTTTCACCATAATTTCGGCATTAAATTTCTTTGTTACTGTATTTTTTGCATTTTTCTTAATATCGCAAACAAGTTCAGGATTTTCATGTATTTTTAATATTTGTTCCGACACTTGATTAGCATCATCTACATCCGTCAAAAAACCATTTACGCCTTCATTGACAAGTTCAGGTATCGCATCAACTCGTGTTGCCACTATAGGTTTTCCAGCAAGCATATATTCAGCCAATACTAACCCAAAGCCTTCCCATCTTGACAAAAGAGTAGCTACATCAAACAATTTTATATAACTCATTGGATTATCCACCCATCCTGTTATAAGAAAGCTATTTTCCAAATTATTTTCATCAAATATTTTTTCTACATCTTTCCTTTGATCACCATCACCAACCATGATGAAAAAAGCTTCTGGTATTTTCTCTTTAATCATCAATGCTGCTTTTGCAAAAACATCTGGAGATTTTTGCTCTGAAAGTCTCCCAACGTAACCTATAACATATGCATTATCTGGTATGTTTAACATTTGTCTTGTTAATTCCGATGTATCATGTTCATACTCTTCAAAATCAATACCATTATATATAACTTTCGTTTTTTCTTTTTTACATATCTTCCATTCTAATGCGGATCTCTGTTCAGCTTTTGATATGCAAACAATTTTATCAGTCATATGTGCCAATATTCTTTCAATATTAGCATACATTTTTCTCTTTTTTAATGAGCCTTTCATATTAAAAGCCCATCCATGAGGATTGTATATACATTTATTTTTTATTCCTATATTTGCAATCCTTCCTATAGCACCTGCTTTACTGGAATGACAAAAAACAATGTCCGGTTTATATCTTTTTATTAATTTTCTTACAGATTTTACTGCTTTAATATCTTTAAAAAAACTAATTTCACGAATCATATCAACATATTCAAAATCATCCGAAAGATTTATATATTCATCTTTATCATAATCTTTGGAACAAATAAGTACATTGCAAAACTTTTCATTATCAATATACTTCAAAAAAGATTTTATATATCTTTCAACTCCTCCAGGTGATTGTATCACATGAAGAATTTTTATTCTATTATCATTCAATTTAACGCAACTCTCCATGTAACCTATCTCCTACATCGACCCATCTTTCTTAAATACGACAACAAAAGTCTTCACCAAAATCTTAATATCCAGCCCGATGCTCCACTTCTCGATATACTGTGTGTCGAGTTTTACGATTTCCTCGAAATCGGTGATTTTGCTGCGGCCGCTGACCTGCCACATGCCGGTTATGCCGGGTTTGGTAGCAAGGCGGGCACGGTGGTGAAGGTCGTACTTTTCAACTTCATCCTCCGTTGGGGGACGTGTGCCGACAAGTGACATGTCACCTTTAAGCACATTAAAAAACTGCGGGAATTCATCGAGTGATGTAACACGGATGAAGTGACCGATGCCTGTTTTTTTTGTGCCGTCAGGAAGGATTTTGTTGCCGATGATTCGCGGATCAAAGTCCATCTTGAACATCATGCCGTCTTTTACGCGGTTTTGTGCCATAAGTTCTTTTTTGCGTTCCTCAGCATCCATGTACATGCTGCGGAATTTGTAGATTTTAAATCGTTTGCCATTCTGACCTACTCTTGTCTGTGAGAAAAAGATAGGTCCCGGCGAGCTTATATATATAACAGGTGCTATAAATATAAAGATGATTCCGGTTAAGATGCATCCGACTATACCGCCTGCAATATCCGTTGTTCGTTTTGCAAATGCCTGCTTGTTTGTCGCATAGTTCATGCTTGATGTAAGAACCGTATAATTACCGAGTCTTTCAACTGCATGTCTGTTTCCTGCAACATTTTCGATATTATAAAGATTAAAATGAACAACAACGCCCATTTCAACGAGGTCGTCAACGAGTTCATGCGGATATTCCATTCTTGATTCCATGTTGATAAATACTTCATCTACCCAGTTCTTTAATATGTATTTACTGACATTCTGCATATTGGCAACAACTTTTACGCCGCCTATTGTTCTGCCTGTCATATCAGAATCAGAGATTACAAGTCCGCTTATATTGAACATGTCATAATTCTCAGCACGCACATTCTTTATAACATCCTCGGCAGATGCTCTTGTTGTCACTATTAAAAGAGAACGCTTGCCGCCCTCTTCCATTTTCTTTTTAAGGTGGTTTTTCCACAAGACTCTTGTTATATAAGAAAATTCAAGATAAAAAGCTCCCATCAGATATAATACAATACGCGAAAATCCGCCACTCTTTATTGTAAACAGATACATACTTGATATTAATTCAATAAATATCATCTGCTTTAATACTGACATGAATTCGTTGTAATATCCTCTCCTTAGGACACCCTTGTACTGTTCGAGCATAAAGATAACTATCAAATCGGCAATTTCTATCATCAATGCCATATTTCTGTACAACTCAACTTCATAAAGGTTCGTCAATCCATGACGGAAAAAGTATGCCAGTACATATGAAAACTGGACACATAATAAATCAATTATTATAAAATCGAAATGTTTGAACCATCCATTTGACTTTTTCCTATACATTCGTTATCCCTCATACTTTCCGTTAGAGCAATACTGCATTTTGTATTACCCCCCCCCTTAATTTTTCGTAAATATTATAACTCTATCTTTGGTAGGCTTATTTTTATATATGTGATGAACATATAACCCTTACGGATTATATGTTCATCAGATTAATTGTCTTCATTGCTGTAATTGCCATAGTATTTGCCGTAATATTTACCATAATACTTGCCATAGTATTTGCCATAATAGCTGTTGCTTGAAAAATTAACTTTGTTAAGTACACAGCCTAGTATTTTGCAGCCTGCAAGTTCAAGCTGTTCTTTTGACTTTCTTGCATATCTGTAACTTATATCGCCACATCCGATTACAAGGATACCTCCGTCACAGAACTTAGATACTACTGCCGCATCAATGACACTTCCGATAGGAGGTGTATCAACGATTACTATATCAAACATCTTTCTTGATGCTTCTATCATATTCTTAAATCTGTCATTGCCAAGAAGTTCACTTGGGTTTGGTGGCACCGGACCGGCAAATATCATGTAGAAATTATCTACATCACTTACACACAGTGCATTCTCAAATGTTGTCTTTCCTGAAAGATAATGTGTAAGTCCATACTTTACTTTACCTTTCTTACCTCTTGATTTCATAACTGATTTTCTGAGATCGGCATCTATAAGAAGTGTTTTCATTCCATTCTGTGCAAATGACTGTGCAAGTTCAAATGAAACTGTACTCTTACCTTCATTAGGTGTTGTACTGGTAAGAAATATTACCTTTGTATCCTCACCAGAAAATTCTATGTTAGTTCTTAATGTCTTAAATGCTTCTTTGCTTCTATAATCAAGTATTGTCTGCTTTATTGTAAATTCCTGCATTGTTTAATCCCTTTCAACTTTTGCTCAATCATCAATAAGTTCTATTCCATCATCAAGATATTTCTTTGCTGCTTCGGATGTCTTAACTTTTCTTGATGTTGAAGAATTGTTAAGTTCAACTTTCTGCTTTATCTGATTCTTTGAATTAGAAGCATTTACTCTCTGGTTATTTGGCTTTGCTGCCGGTGATGATGCCTGTCCTGATGTACGTCTGCCTGAAGGTGCTTTTACAGTTTCTTTGTTAACACCGCTTTCTTCCTCAGTTCTGGCACTTCTTCTCTCGCTGCCTCTTCTGTCACCTTTCTTAGAAAGTTCTTCTCCTGTATTAAGAGGTATCAGGGCAAGTGTGCTAAGTCCAAGATATTTTTCAATATCTTCTGATGACTTGATTGTATCATCAAGAAGATAGCATATAACAATAATTATCGCACTAAGCACGATACCGATTGCTGCCGCAAGTGCTGTGTACTTTGTAATAGATGGTGCGGCAGGTGATAATGGAAGATTAGCCTCATCAACAACATTGACAGCTTCTATATCCATAACTGACTTAATGTGGCTTGCAGATACTGTTCTTATAGCATTAGCGATTGTCTGTGCTGCCTGTGGACTTTCATCACGCACTGTTATAGAAATAATACGCGTATCTGTTGTATTTGCAACTGTAACACGGCTAAGAAGCGTTCCATATGATTCATTAAGTCCGCACTGCTTTATAACTGTCTCTAATACATAACGGCTCTTTACGAGTTCTGTGTAGTCCTTTGTAAGCTGTGAAGCAAGCTGTGTATCACTTAATGTAAGATTATTATTATTCTGCCTGTTAAGTATGTAAATCTTTGTTGTCGAATCATACTTTGGTGTAATGATAAAACTGCTTACGATAAATCCTATAATGCCGCATGCAATGCCACATAAAAGGATGAGCCAGAGTCTGTGAAGTAACAGACCGAATATTTCTCCTAAGTCAATTTCGATTTCATCAGTATTTTCTTTGTTCTGCTGATTCATTTTCTGTATTTCTCCTCATTTCTTAAATATATAAATAATCGCATTTCAATGTGCTGCTTACTGTATAATTCTGTCCATTGCATTGCCATATAATATGGAGTCAACATATTTTTCATCATATTTTTTGTAAAGAATATTGCTGCATTCACGTATATTGGGAACGCGGCTGCCTTCACATCTGTGTGCATCTGTTCCTATATAATCAACGAGCTGCTCTTTTAGCAGGCTGTGAACAAACTTCTTGACATTCTTTCCGCCACCGCCTGTAACACTCGAAGCGTTAATCTGTATATCCGCTCCCATATTGCGGATTGTTCTTACATTTTCAATGTTGGAAGCCATGCATTCGTATCTCTCAACATGTGCAACTATCGGAACACATCCCGTACTCAGCACATCATCTACCGCATTGCGGATATAACTGAATCTGTCGGTTGGAAGAAATTCCGTAAGAACGTAATCTCCATAATTCATTCTGCAAAAGCTCTTATTTTCGAGATACTCATCAAATTCATTGAAAAATAAAACTTCATTTCCCTGATAAATAACTATCGGGATGTTATTTTTACTAGCTTCTGCCTGAACTGCATCTATAAGTTCGTCAACTTGTCCGGGTGTCGCATTATTATGTTCAAGCTTGTAGTGAGGTGTTGCAATAACATGTGTTATTCCCTCATCTGCAGCAATGCGAAGCATCTTCAATGTCTCCTCCATGCTTCTTGAACCATCATCAATTCCCGGAAGAATATGACAGTGCACATCAACTATGTACTCTGCCTGCTTAGCTTTTCTACCAAATATCATATCTATCCTTCTACCATTGTATTCATACACTTAAAATGTACTTGAAAACACAATACTACAAAACATAATGCACCACCTAGTAGTTTATCATCTGTATTTTTGTTAGTCAACATATTGTATGTTTTTTTGTCGAAACAGAAAACTTCCGAAAATTATATAATTCCCGGAAGTTTTATAATATAATTATTTAATTTATATAAGATTAAATGCTTTGGCTCTTCTTGTTTCCTCAAGCAGCACGCTGATATCAGTATCCATGCAGATGGATTTGCCAGCTATCTCGGCGGGTGCGTATGCCTCGCTCCCCTGTCTCATGTTTCCAACGAAGGCACTATCCACAATATTGTAAACTGCCTGCAAAGCCATGGATAATATCATTGGTATTCCCATCTGAATCATAAACTTATTAACCGGCATATCCTTCATTTTGTTACTTTCCGCCATAATAACCCTCCTTTTTTTGCATAAAAAAAACGAGTAGCAAACTGGATTTACGCTAGTTCGCTACTCGTTCATGGTTTATTATATTTTTCTTTTTTTAAATTGTCAAATGTCAATTTTCCCTTAGCACGATATTATTTCTGTTTTTCTTTATTATCCTTGGTATTAATAATTAAATTTTACATAATTACAGTTTTATCTCATTGAATTCCTTATATCAAAATGCTAAACTTTTTAATATTCAAATATTTTCAATAAAGGAGACCAGCTAATTATGAATAATTTTATTTATGATACACCAACAAAGGTTTATTTTGGAAAAGATGAAGAATTGAAGATAGGAAAGATTATATCTGAATATCACCCATCAAAGGTTTTGATACATTTTGGCGGAGCTTCTGCAAGAAAGAGCGGATTGCTTGAACGTGTTGAGAATTGCCTGAAAGAAGAAAATATCAGCTTCGTAGAGCTTGGCGGCGTGGTCGCCAACCCTGAATTGTCTCTAGTAAGAGATGGTATCGCCCTTGGTAAAAGGGAGGGCGTTGATTTTGTACTAGCAGTCGGTGGCGGTTCCGTACTGGACTCATCGAAAGCCATTGCTAATGGTCTTGCTAATCCAGATGTAGATGTGTGGGATTTCTCTCTCGGAAAAACTGCTCCTGCAAGGACACTTCCAAAAGGTGCCATCCTCACTCTGGCTGCTGCCGGTTCTGAGATGAGTTCCTCATGTGTTATTACCAATGCAGCAACTGGTGAAAAACGAGGCTACAACAGCAGCTTCAACCGTATGAATTTTGCCATTGAGAATCCTGTTCTTACATACACAGTAAATCCTTACCAGACTGCCTGTGGTGCCGTAGATATTGCAATGCACACTATCGAGCGCTATTTCTGCCCTGGCGAAGACACTTACCTCACAGACTCAATCGCTGAGGCTGTAATTAAAAGCACAAGAAAAGCTGCTTTTGACTGCATGAAGAATCCCGATGATTACACTGCCAGAGCTAATATGATGTGGGCATCATCCCTGGCTCATAATGGTCTTACCCAGTGTGGCAGAGAATTACAATTAGTTGTCCACCAGTTTGAGCATGAATTATCCGGTATGTATCCAAAGATTGCACATGGTGCCGGTCTTGCCGCCCTATGGTGCAGCTGGGCAAGATATGTCTATAAAGCCAACATCAGCCGCTGGCTGCAGTATTCTGCAAATGTATGGAATCTCGATATTGATTACGAACACCCTGAAAAGACCATTGAAGAAGCCATTAATCTTCAGGAACAGTATTATGTTTCACTAGGCATGCCAATCGGTCTTAAAGCCCTCGGCGTTGAAGAAGCATCACTTACAAAACTGGCTCTTAACTGCTCACGAAACAAAACCCGTACTCTTACAGGCTATAAGCCTTTAGCTTATGATGACATCCTTGCAATATATCAGATGGCTTACGAGCGTGGATAATGTATGAAGCAACACCCAATCAATCAGAAAAAGCAGAGGCACCCATACAAACATTTTACCCGGATGAAACCGCTTTGGTCGCATCCGGGTAAATTTATCACCTTGTAAATTTACTATCTTATAAATTCTTCACCTGAAAATCCGTCTTGCAAAATTATACAATCCATGCTGCCAGACAGCAGCCTCATGGTCTCCCGGCATTTCGTAGTACATGTACTGGACATTATATTTGTCAAATAGCTGCTTGAATTCCCTTACTCCATCAATGTATGGGTCTTCTGTGCCAACCTGATATAACAGCAGTTTATAATTATTCTTCAGATTTGTATAATCATAACCTTTCAATGCCGCATCAGCCCACACTTCGTCTTTAAATATTCCGTTTGTAGCTGAAAATGCACCTATGTATCCGAATTTGTCAGGGGCTTTAAACCCAATATATGATGATTCCCTGCCGCCGAGTGAATATCCGGCAATTGCTGTATTGTCACGCCCTGTTTTTATGGAATACCGGCTCTCTATCGCTGGCATAAGGTCATTTTCAAGCTCATCTATAAAATTGTCATACTGCGATGTCAAAACCTTGAATGACAATCCTTCCTCTGAATCGTATTTAGCCGATGTAAATACTGTCGGGCTCACCACTATCATGTCTAGTGTGTTGTAGTCATAATGTGCATTCTGTACAATATACTTAGCACCCATGCCTCCCCATACTGCCTGCCCTCAATCTCACCTGTATACCCGTCAGGCACAGCATAATTCGTATCTGCATATGCATCATATTCTTTGGTATCAGCGTCTGGATTCACCTGCTGCCTTGCCTGTCTCTTCTTCATGTCCCTGCTTCTGCATAATTTCATACATTTTAAGACGGAGCCAGACTCCGGCATAAGTGTGAATAAAGTTGTTAATACATGCATGCATCGGGGCAAAACAGCCGAGCATCTGGGAATTACAGGCATTTACTATGTCATCACATTTTAATGTTGTGATATCTCCCTGCCAGATGTACATTCTTTCATCCGATGAAACCGGCTTTAAACCTGCAATACCTGTAATGCCGCGTTCTGCATTTCTTTCCTTAAGATATTCATCCTGAACTCTAAGAAATTCCTCGCTTGCCGGCTTTGGCATTCTGCCATTCATAAGTGAACGCAGGAGATTCTCCTGTACCTCTTGAGACTTCAATAATCCCCGCAGCTTTTAACTGCTGCAGCAGCTTTCCTATGATAACAGGATTCGTTCCTATGCTTGCCGCCATGAAATCACTTGTCATCTTCTGGTCTGAAAATGCATCTATACATGCAAACATATGAATTGCCATTGTAAATCTGCTTGAAATCTGCATTATCTTATACCTCCATAATTCTTTCTACAGCAGCATGATAGCAAACAAATGTTGTAATTACAACGGTTACAGTCGTTCATAGGAAAAGTCCACTATAGCAGGAATTCTCTAAAAAATATTTATTTTCTCATTTATCATTCATCAAAGATGCTTACGATTTCGCCATCAAGGATTCTATTCATATTCTTAACTGCACAGAAGTTACCACACATTGAACATGTGTCTTCCTTTTCCGGCTTCGCTGATTCTCTGTATCTTCTTGCCTTCTCAGGGTCAATAGCAACGTCAAACATCGCCTCCCAGTCAAGCTTCTTTCTTGCAAGGCTCATCTTGTAATCCCATTCATCCGCACCTGGAACACCCTTTGCTATATCAGCCGCGTGTGCAGCAATTCTTGAAGCAATAATTCCTTCCTTAACATCTTCAAGGTCCGGAAGACGAAGATGTTCTGCAGGTGTTACATAGCAGAGGAATGAAGCACCATAAGTTGCAGCAATTGCACCACCGATTGCTGCTGTTATATGATCATATCCCGGAGCTACATCTGTAACGAGAGGTCCCAATACATAGAAAGGAGCTCCCTTGCAGATTGTCTGCTGGATTTCCATATTTGCCTTAATCTGGTTAAGCGGCATATGTCCCGGACCTTCGACCATTACCTGTACATCTTTTTCCCATGCTCTCTTTGTGAGTTCACCAAGTGTTACAAGCTCCTCAATCTGTGATATATCAGAAGCATCTGCTATACATCCCGGACGGCACGCATCACCTAAGCTCATTGTGACATCATACTTTCTGCAGATATCAAGAATCCAGTCATAATGTTCATAGAACGGATTTTCATTTCCTGTCATTTCCATCCATGCAAATATTATAGAACCGCCTCTTGAAACAATATTTGTAAGACGTTTTGCATCCTTAAATCTTTTTGCTGTAGCCTTATTGATTCCGCAGTGGATTGTCATAAAGTCCACGCCATCTTTTGCATGCATCTCAACGATGTCAAGCCATTCCTGTGTTGTAATATCCTTTAATGCTTTGTGATAATATACAACAGCATCATAGATAGGAACTGTTCCTATTATTGCAGGACATTCAGATGTAAGCTTTCTTCTAAACTTCTGTGTGTCGCCAAATGAGCTGAGATCCATAATTGCTTCCGCTCCCATAGCAACTGCATTATTAACTTTTTCAAGCTCCATATTCAAATCAACGCAGTCTCTTGATGTACCAAGATTTACATTGATTTTTGTACGGAGCTTTGAACCTATACCGCTAGGGCTTAAGCACTTATGATTCTTGTTTGCAGGAATTATAACCTGACCTTTAGCCATAAGTGACATAAGCTCCTTAACGTCAATATTTTCTTTTTCGGCAACTACTTTCATTTCTTCTGTTACAATGCCCTGACGTGCTGCGTCCATCTGTGTTGTGTAACTCATGCTTTAATCTCCTTTATTGTTAAATTTGAGATACTCATAATACCGCAACGCAGTAAACAAAAACATTGCAGGAAATGTACTAAATAATCGCAAAAATCATTTATACAAATCCATATAATAAGTTTCCTACGACGGCATTATCCGTATCAGGTTTTCGGGTCGGAATCATGTTCCCTCTCAGCTGTCAAACTTTAGCTCCCCGTTTTATTTTTTGTTTTATATGGAAATCTTTAAAGATTACCTAACTAAAAATTCTTGAATACGTCTGTCTGTGCTTTTAATTCACCGACTGTATTCCTGCTTTCTGACATCTCTTTATCTATGCTGTTCATCTGCTCAACAAGCTGAGATGTACTTACTGCTGACGACGTTACAGCATTAGCACTCTGCTCTACACCGCTTGAAATTCCTTCAATTGACTCAACTGTATTTTTCATAAGTTCTTTAAGTTTTTCTGTCTTTTCTGCGAATTCCTGCATTGTCTCGCTTATGTAACATGCGTCTTCATTATATTGTGCACCTGCTTGTACGAATGAATCGTAATCTGCAAGTATTGTCTCTTCTATGTACTTGATAATTTTATTAGAATTATCAATAAGCTGGTATACAGCACTTGTTACATGCTCATTTATTGCCTGGATGTTATTAGCTGTATCCCTGCTTGAATCAGCAAGCTGTCTTATCTCATCAGCTACAACCGCAAAGCCTTTACCGGCTTCACCGGCTCTTGCAGCCTCGATTGAAGCATTAAGTGCCAAAAGATTAGTCTGGCTTGAAATATTAAGGATTTCGCCTGTAAGTTCATTTACACGCTCAACACTCTTGCTGTCTTCAATTGCTTTTTTAAGTGTTCCTACAATATTACCAACCATTTCATCAGTTGTACGTTTATTTTCATCAGCTGACTTTGCAAGCGAATCTGCACGTTCACGCATATCCTGTGAATAATTGTTAATCTGTTCTGTCTTATCAGCTATATCAACAACATTCTTTCCAACTGACTCTGTATTATCGTTCACTGTCTGTATTGTTGCCGCAATTTCCTGCATTGTTGCAGAAAGCTCTTCCATAGCAGATGATACATCCTGTGCATTATCATTAGATACTGTAACATTCTCACCTACAGAATTAATCATATTATCAAGATTCTTAGAACCTTCTACAATCTTTCCGATTGTATTCTGGAGTATATCAAGGAACTGGTTGATTCCCTGTGCAAGCTGTCCAATTTCATCTGATGACTTAACATTAACTCTCTTAGTGAGATCACCATTATTCTCATTGATAAGTGTGCTTATTTCTTTAAGCTCTTTATTAGTTTTTACTATTGGATTTACAACTTTTCTTGTACTTACCAAGAATGCCACAATGAGTGCACCAATTGCAACTACAAGGCAGACACCGCCCGTAGTCTTTGCAAATGCCGCTAACGCATGCATCTGTCTCATTGCACGATCCGCTGCCTCAACTTCAGTATTTGTCATATCATCAAGTGCTGATTCAAGACTGTTACATACATCAACAAGATTATTATTGGCTAGTTTTGACGCATTGACTGTCTGATTAGTATCTACATATTTCTCAAGTACCGCAAACTGTGTCAGAAACTGGGAATAATAATTCTTATATGATGAATATGCAGTCTCTTCATTTTCATCAAGCGTCTGCTCATAATCTTTCATATATCCGTCTATCTCTGACTTTAAACTTTCTATATTATCTTTAACACTCTTTTTTGCTGCATCTCCTTCAGCAACTATGTAGCTGTATGCTGATCTTGTAAGCTTCTGTGTACTCTCTGACAGATAACCTACAGTTTCAATGGTTACAAGATAATTATTTGCTATATCATTGCCTTTTTTACTGATGCTGTCTGCATTCATAACGCTAAGAATACTTGTTGCAACAGCTATAACCGCAAGCAGAAGAACCGGTATCATAATTTTATTTTTTACTGAATTCATAATCTATGTCCCTTTCTTTCACATTTTTAGTTAATAATATAACAATTTATTTTTTTTCACAACCAAAAAATTGCTTTCTGGTACTTATTTTACAGATGAAGTACTCTTTCTTTGATTTCCTGGGTACGCCCCTGATTCCAGAACTGTGTTCCGATATAGCCGCATGTTCTTCTTGCAACATTCATCTTATCCTGATCACGGTTGCCACAGTTAGGGCATTCCCATACAAGTTTTCCGTCATCATCTGTTATAATCTGTATCTGTCCGTTATAACCGCATACCTGGCAATAGTCGCTCTTTGTATTAAGTTCAGCATACATGATATTGTCATAAATGTATTGCATGACAGAAATTACAGCAGGAATGTTATTTTCCATATCCGGTACTTCAACATAACTTATGGCACCGCCTGGTGAAAGTTCCTGGAACTGGCTTTCAAATTTCAATTTATCAAACGCACTGATATTTTCTGTTACATGAACATGATAGCTGTTAGTGATATAATTCTTGTCGGTAACACCCGGAATCTTACCAAATCTCTTCTGAAGAGCCTTGGCAAATTTATATGTTGTTGATTCAAGTGGTGTTCCATAAAGGCTGAAATCAATATTGGTCTCTTCAGCCCACTTTTTGCATGTATCTGTCAGATAATGCATAACTTCAAGTGCGAATTCTGTTCCTCCCGGCTGTGTATGCGAAACACCTTTCATGTATCTTGTACATTCACAAAGTCCTGCATATCCGAGTGAAATTGTTGAATATCCACCATAAAGAAGTTTATCAATTGTCTCGCCTTTTTTAAGACGTGCAAGTGCACCATTCTGCCAAAGAATCGGTGCAACATCTGACGGAGTACCCTTTAAGCGGTAATGTCTGCACATAAGGGCACGTTTACACAAATCAAGTCTCTCATCAAGAATTTTCCAGAATTTATCCACATCTTTTCCTGACGAACATGCAACATCAACAAGATTCAATGTTACAACACCCTGATTGAATCTTCCGTAGAATTTAGGCTTATCATTCTCATCTTTGTATACAGTAAGGAATGAACGGCAGCCCATGCATGGATAACAGTTACCATCTTTTAACTTCTTCATAATTTTCTCTGAAATATAGTCAGGAACCATACGTTTTGCAGTACACTGTGCTGCGAGTTTTGTAAGCTCCCAATATTTTGAACCTTCTCTTATATTGTCTTCCTCAAGAACATATATAAGCTTCGGGAATGCCGGTGTTATCCATACGCCTTTTTCATTTTTAACACCCTGGATACGCTGTTTTAACACTTCTTCCGTGACAAGTGCAAGGTCATCTCTTGTTCTTCCTTCCGGCACTTCATCAAGATACATAAATACAGTTACAAATGGAGCCTGTCCGTTTGTTGTCATAAGTGTTATGACCTGATACTGAATCATCTGGACACCATTTTTAATCTCATCACGCACACGCATTTCTGCAACTTCACGTACTTTTTCTTCTGTATAATCGATTCCTGCCTTTTCAAATTCTTCACGCACTTTTCTGATAAACTTTTCACGGCTTATCTGTACAAATGGTGCAAGATGTGCAAGGCTTATGCTCTGTCCGCCATACTGTGAACTTGCAATCTGGGCAATTGCCTGCGTAGCAATATTACATGCAGTAGAAAAACTATGCGGCTTTTCAAGCATTGTCTCACTGATTACTGTTCCGTTCTGAAGCATATCTTCAAGGTTGACAAGACAGCAGTTGTGCATATGCTGTGCAAAATAATCTGCATCATGGAAATGAATGAGTCCCTGCTCATGTGCATCTACTATATCCTGTGGAAGAAGAAGTCTCTTTGTTATATCCTTGCTGACTTCACCTGCCATATAATCACGCTGGACACTGTTGACTGTAGGATTCTTGTTTGAATTTTCCTGTTTTACTTCTTCATTATTGCACTCAAGAAGACTTAAAATCTGCTCATCTGTTGAATTTGACTTTCTTACAAGGGCTCTCTTATAGCGGTATGTTATATACTTTCTCGCTACTGCAAATGCACGAAGGTTCATTATCTGGTTCTCAACCAGATCCTGAATCTCTTCAACACTCAATGAGCGGTTCATCTCTTGACATATGTCTTCAACATTTTTGCTTATCATCTCAATCTGTTCATCTGATAATCTTTCGCTGTGTACCACTTCATTATTGGCTTTTGAGACTGCCGCCATTATCTTATCAATATCAAATGTAACTTCTGTTCCGCTTCTTTTAATAATTTTCATACTTTCCCCATTCCTTACTATCAAGCTAAATCTTATACTATCTAAAATTTTGCCGCAATAATTGTAATTGCGGCAAAATGACCTTGTTCAATCTTATCTCATGAACAAGGTCAATTATACAATATATAGGGTATACAGTCAACAATACTATCAATATATAGCACAGTCATCTGTCCCAATATCATTTAATGCCATAGAGCTTAATACAGCTGCAAATATTCTCGCACAGTCAATCTCGTAATTAGCCCACTGGGAAGCCTCCCTGCATTTATTAAATGTAACAAGCCCCTTTATATTTCTCTTATCTCCGATATAACACTGTATCGTGGATGCAATTCTTTCTGCCTTCATGCGTCCGCAAAAATCAGGTGTTATATCTGAAAATGCATCAGCAAAACCTATCTGCAGGAATCTTTCATTCTCGCCCATAAGTTTCTGAAATTCTTCTGAAAATACATACATTGCATCTTTTGCTTCCGGAATATCGGAGCCAAATGAATACACTTTTTTCATGCCTTCACCATAGTAAATATTAATATTATCTATTCCAAATGTATCTTTCATATGTCTCATGGCATCAAGGATTGCCTTACGGCTGTCAGTCATTGCATTTTCCATAAATGAGGCGACATTTTTTAATTCTCTTATCTCTCTTGGATTTTTCATTGCATTAAGCTGATTCTTGTTAAGCATAGCCTCATATGACGCTCTGTGCATCTCATCCCTGAAAAATACATATCTGTCTCTGCCCTTTTCTTTTGCTATATAAAGACAGCAGTCCGCTTTTTTGAATAAATCTTCATAGTCTCTGCCATTGACAGGGAATATGGAAGCACCGATGGAACATGTAATGGAAAGATTCTCGAAATCTTCTGCAAACTCCCACTTAATCTGCGTTCTTATCGCTCTTAGCATACCGCGGAGTACCTGGTCATCATCAAGTCCATTAAATACAATCATAAATTCATCGCCGCCGATTCTGCCTATCACACCATCCTCGCCGACAATCTCCTTTAATCTTCCGCCAACTCTTGCAAGCACTTTATCACCATAAAGATGTCCAAATGTATCATTGACCGATTTAAAGTTGTCAACATCAAGAATTGCTATTACAATCCTCTTCTCTTTTTCTTCAGCTATCCTCTTCTTTGCATACTCTGTGATTGTCTTTTTATTATATACACCTGTAAGTGAATCGTACTGGAGTTCGTTCATTATCTCCATAGCAGTGCTGGCATGTCCGACCGACTCATCTGATACAACTCTTCCGACTATAATTTTATTGCCGCTGCTCTCATTATGTACAGTTCCAATGAATCTGACAGCTTCAAATATATCACTCTGCGTTCTTATTGCACAATTCATCTTTATCGAAAAACTGTCAGCATATGTTTTCATATTAAGCACAAGTGTATCGAGCATAGCTTTCTCATCATATTTTACATAACTCTTTGAAAGCATTTCTCTCTTCCACTGGTCTATATCCATATCATAAAGAATAATCCTGTTAAATCTGTCATACTTGAACATCTTAAACATATTAGTCTCTTTGTCATATATAAATGCAAATTCATCAGTGAGACTCATAAGAAGCCTTACTCTTGAAAGGCTGTCCATTGCGGTTTCATAATCACCAACAGATTCATCTATATCAATTATCTCAACACCTATATTGCGTCTGTTCTCAACCATACCTTTTTCTGTATGGATTCTCACAACATTGTAATTCCACCCATTATTTTTCTTTTTCAGACGGAAAACTTCTTCGCCCCCCGTAAAAGACTTATCTTCAACAAACTTCTTAAATGATTCAACATCATCCGGATGAATATAATCCGTAATCTTAAAGCTTCTCAGTTCTTCACTCCCAAGATAACTTGTAAAGCTTTTGTTAGAGACAAAAATATTATATTTATCATCAAATGATGCCAGTCTTCTTTCAAGCCTGCTGCCCTCATGATTTTCGACACTAATGTCAAAATCTCCACTTTGATTATCAGCCATGACAATATTCCCTTCCTGATTGTAAAATTTCGACGGTGTGCTGCCGTCATCCCGCACAATTACAGTTTTTATTATATGACTTAAGTCCTGTCTTTGCAAGTTTATTTATACAATTCAAACAAATTCTACAAAATATGACATGATTTTTTGGGTATATTCACACATAAATATATTAACTTTTGCAATCTGGGTCTTTGGTACCAATACATTATATTGTATTTGTTTTTTAACTGCCTTATGTTATAATACAACATGTTGTTGGTCTTACACTATTTATGATTTGACCAGAGCGTGAATTTATCATTATTATGAGGAGGTTTTTACATGGAACGCGTGAAAATGAGCAAAGTAGAGGTATCACACGGAAACACGGCAAAGAAGTTTCCAGTATACGAAATTTATCTTGATGGGGTTATTGTTACAAAGGTATCTGATGAATCAGATGCAATGGAGATGGTTTCACGCTGGCAGGAAATATACAAATAAAGCAAAGCAGGTATTTAAGTCTTATGGAATTGTTTCCCGGCAAACTTAAATACCTGCTTATTTTTTTCTTGATTAACATTAAAATCATTCTTTTTCCGGAATTTCTTTAAGAAGCTTCGCAACATCTTCTTTGCTTCCTATTATCTTTACATGGTCTGCTTCCTGTAAGGCATAGTCAACCTTAGGCATGACCATGACATTGCCGTCACTCTGTATAATCGCAATAACATTTACATTATATACAGCACGCACATCTATCTCTTTGAGGCTTTTTCCAACCCATGACGGAACTATGGGAATTTCATATATTGAATACTCATCTGAAATCGATATGTAGTCATATACATTATGTGCCGTACAACGCTCCGCAAGATTAACAGCAACATCCCTGTCAGGATAGATAACCTCATCCGCACCGTTTTTTAATAAAAACTTTGCCTGAATATCGCGACATGCCATGCTTATGACATATTTTGCACCCATCTCCTTTACAAGGCTTGTCACTTCAAGGCTGCTCTGGAAATCCTGTGCAATGCAAACTATAACAAGGTCAAAATTTACAAGATCTACTGACTTTAAAACATCAGGATTGGTACAGTCGCCGACTCTCGCTGTCGTAACAAGCGGAAACATGTCTCTTATGCTGTCCTCTTCCTTATCTACAACCATAACTTTATTATCTAACTCTATAAGTCTGTTCACAAGGTGATGCCCAAATCTTCCAACACCTATAACAAGTATTGATTTCACTTTACGCCTCCAAAATAATAATATCTTTTACAAATATATCATAACATACATTTCACAATCTATAACATCTTCTTTTTGTGAAGTATCCAAAGTGTTATAACACATATAATTACAATTATGCCACATACTATCTCAAATCCGAATGGCACTTTCGCAAACGGAACCCATCTCTCATCAAGATTCATACCATATATTCCCGATATAATTGTGGGAATTGTTGTTACAAGTGTTATAGATGTAAGATATTTCATTACTGTATTCAGTCTGTTATCCATAACCGATGCAAGAAGTTCTCTTGTACCATCAATAATATCCCTGTAAATAGTTGTCATCTCGATAGCCTGCTGGAATTCGACCATTGCATCTTCAAGAAGCTCCATATCTTCAGGATATTGCTCTATTCTTTTATATCTTCTCAATCTTTCAAGGACTATGCTGTTAGACCGTAATGATGTTGCAAAGTATACAAGAGTTGATTCAAGTTCGTGAAGTTCTATTATATCGCCGTCTTTTGTATTTTCACCGGCACGCTCCTCTATCTCGATTCTTTTCTTGTCTATTCCTCTAAGATATGCCTGATACATTGTCGCAGAACGCAGAAGAATCTGATATATGAAACGCATCTTCTTCTTTGTGCTGAAATCCTTCATTTTATTTAATATAAAATAGTCAACAACAGGCGTATTCTCACGACATACTGTTATAATCGCATTCTGCTTCAGGATTATGCCAAGCGGGATTGTTGTATACATCTTTTTCTCATGTCTTACTTCCGGAGAAGGAATATCAACAAGAATCAAAGTGTAACCATCTTCAAGACTGATACGTGAACTTTCTTCATCATCCATTGCAGTCGCAAGATCATCAAGTTCTATTTCATATTGCTCTGCTACTCTTGACAATTCGTTACTCGTCGGATCAACCATCTGGACCCATACGCCGTCACGAAAATCAGTAAGTTTATTTAAAACACGCTCATCAGTCCTGTAAATATTAAGCATACAATCTATTCTCCCGCTTTTTTGTCATCACATTCATTGCCATGATGCATGGTACAGGCTGAGCAATTGCCATCACATCCGCCGTTACCGCCAATTTTTTTATTTCTCATATAAGTGACTGCAACATAGATTCCTATAACGATTACAAGAAGGATTGCACCACTTATTATATTTGACATACCAGCCATCATTTCTCCTTTTCAGACATTTATTAAATCTTTATCATGCAGTAAAATTATTTATATTAACTTTAACACTAAATGCACTAAAAATGCAACACTCCATGCAATTAAACATTGAATTGCCGCAACCATAAACGCTGCTTTTTTTGTGCCCATCTCTCTTCTTACTGAAGCAATAGCTGCAACACATGGTGTGTAGAGCAATGTAAACACAAGAAATACAAGTGCTGTCTTTGTTGAAAACATTGTTCCAAGAAGTGCTGTGTCTCCTCCAAGAAGCACTGTAAGAGTGCTGACAACGCTCTCTTTAGCTGTAAATCCCGTAATAAGTGCTGTAGAAATTCTCCAGTCATTAAATCCGAGCGGTGCGAAAACAGGTGCAATTAATCCGCCAATAAGTGCAAGAAGGCTGTCTTTTGAATCTGTCACAACATTAAGCCTTACATCAAATGTCTGTAAGAACCATATAACAATAGTTGCAAGGAATATTATTGTAAATGCTTTTGTTATAAAATCTTTTGCTTTTTCCCATATAAGCTGCATTACACTTTTAGGGCTGGGAAGCCTGTAATTTGGAAGTTCCATTACAAAAGGAACCGGTTCACCTTTAAATGCTGTTTTTTTCAAAATAAGTGCATACAGGATACCTGTAATTATTCCCGTAAAATACAATCATAACAAGCACTTTATATTTTGGAAAAAATGCGTATGTAAACAATGCATATATCGGAAGCTTTGCCGAACAGCTCATAAACGGTGTGAGAAGAATGGTCATCTTTCTGTCACGTTCTGATGCAAGTGTTCTTGTTGACATTATCGCAGGAACCGAACAGCCGAAGCCTATAAGCATAGGAACAAAACTTCTGCCTGAGAGGCCTATTTTTCTAAGCAGCTTGTCCATAACGAATGCGATTCTCGCCATATATCCGCTGTCTTCAAGAATTGACAAAAAGAAGAACAACACAACAATTACAGGCAGGAATGACAGAACACTTCCCACACCTGCAAATATACCATCAATCACAAGTGAATGTACTACCGGATTGATTCCAAATGCTGTAAGTCCGGCATCACATACGCCTGTGAACCAGTCGATTGCCATGCTTAGCAGATCTGAAAGTCCGGCACCTATAACACCGAATGTAAGCCAGAAAACAAGTGCCATAATTCCTGCAAAAGCCGGAAGTGCAGTATACTTTCCTGTAAGAAAACGGTCAATTTTTACACTTCTTGCATGTGCCTTGCTCTCCACAGGCTTTACAACTGTACTTGAGCAGACTTTCTCTATAAAGTTAAAACGCATATCAGCAAGTGCCGCCTCACGGTCTTTGCCACACTCATTTTCCATCTCTGAAATGATATGCTCCAGAAGTTCTTTTTCATTTTCATCAAGTGCGAGCTGGGTCATTATCAGCTTATCGCCTTCCATAAGCTTTGTGGCTGCGAATCTTACAGGAATTTTTGCCTTTGCAGCATGGTCTTCTATAAGATGTACCACTGCATGTATTCCACGATGTACAGCTGCAAGACCATTTTCTGCATTAGCATCACAAAAATCAAGCCTTCCGGGACATTCATCATATCTTGCAACATGTACAGCATGCTCTATAAGCTCGTTTATACCCTCATTTTTTGCTGCTGAAATCGGTACAACCGGAATCCCAAGCGTATTTTCAAGTTCATTAATTCTTATTGTTCCACCATTTTCTCTTACTTCATCCATCATATTAAGTGCAAGCACCATAGGAATATCCATCTCTATAAGCTGCATTGTCAGATAAAGGTTTCTCTCTATATTAGTTGCATCAACAATGTTGATAATTCCACGAGGATGATTTTTCAAAAGAAAATCTCTTGTAACAATCTCTTCACTCGTATAAGGTGAAAGCGAATAAATACCCGGTAAATCTGTAACAGAAGCCTCCGGATGGTTTCTTATCGTTCCATCTTTTCTGTCAACTGTAACACCTGGGAAATTGCCTACGTGCTGGTTGGAACCTGTAAGCTGGTTGAAAAGTGTCGTTTTTCCGCAATTCTGGTTGCCGATAAGCCCGAATGTAAGAGGCTCTCCCTCTTTTAGTTCATCGCCCGACTTTCTTACATGATATATTCCCATCTCGCCTACCTGCGGATGTGGAATATCCTTCTTATGCTTATGCTGTCTCTTTTTCTCATTAATTATTTGGATTTATTATTAATCATCTTCCTCGCTTTGTCAAACTCTCCTGTCAATGATTTTAACATTCTTCTAAGCATAATCTTTGTTTCTCTGTCAAGCGAGCTATACATCTTTAATGCTGAACCTGCAAAATTGAACCTGTCTGCCGACAAATCGGACAGATTAACTGCACCGCTCGACGTTATAATTGCAAAAAGTGTCTCTACAAATTCACTTCTCTGCGTACGTGAAAGCCCATTAATCCAGTTACTCAACGCTTCATTAAGCATTCTGCTCGTCCTGTCAACACTCTTTACTGTCTCAAATCTGTTACCACATACCTGCCACGACATTGCATCATGCTGCATTATTCCTGTCTGGGAACTTTTTACTATCATATACTTCTCTTCATGTTCCAAAAGCATGCCAACCACAGAATGTTCAGGTACTATTGTCTTAATCTTTGGTAACATCTGCCTGTATTCTTCACTCTCGATCATTTCACGGTCAAAACCCGGTCCGTCATTATTGTATACAGCTATAATTCTTCTTTTCAGTGACGGCTTTGCTTTCACTGCTGCATATATCGCAAGATTTCCACCTTTTGAATGACCTCCGAGTCTTATTTTACGTCTTGAATACTTTATCGTCTCATTGACATATTCCGCTGCTTCAAGCTGTGACGGTATAGGCCGGATGAAACTCATGTTAAAATCTTCTTTCCATCCGATAAGCGAATCATCTGTCCCCATAAACGAAACATATATCGAGCCGTCTCCGGGTTCTGCCGTAAACGCACCGAACTGCACCTGTTTTTCCTCATTATTGTGAAGTGCATAATTGCCAAGCAGCATATCTGCAAATCTTTTTGTATGTGCCATTTTTTTCATAAAAAACGGAGCATACCATATAAATGATTTCACAAGTTTTAATTCTTCTTCATCATGCAGTTCAAAAAAATCATCACATGCCTGTTTAAGTGTTATTTTTTCACCGCTGCCAGCAGCCGGAATTATGTCTTTAAAATCAACATATGCAAGCTCTGCAAGAATCAGGTTATCAACAAGATTGAATTCATCCTGCTCAAAAGTCAAATCACCACGCCATAAAAGATAGTCCTCAATATTAGCCATATGTCCCTCCTCCCTGTTATGCGGGCATCCGCCAAATTTCCATACAATCACATACTTTGGCATGTTGCCCGTATAAAACAAAAAAGAAGCCAGCATTCAACTGACTTCTTAAAACAAGAGCGCGAGACGGGGATCGAACCCGCGACCCCCTCCTTGGCAAGGAGGTGCTCCACCACTGAGCCACTCGCGCATATATTCACTTGCGTTCGTCATTAGAGAAAAGAACGCAAGTGTTATTCTACATGCTTTTACTTAACTTGTCAATAGAATTTTTGAATTTTTTTATATTTTTTTAAAATCTTCAATCAGGCTGCCAAATACATTCAATGCATCCTGTATAACATCCGGCTTTGACATGTCAATTTTACAAAGTGAAAGAAGCTCAATCGGATGCATGCTGCTTCCTCCTTTAAGAAATTCCCTGTAACCATGAAGAACTTCTTTATCACCATTTATAATCTTTGTAGCTATGGCAACTGCTGCCGAAAATCCTGTTGCATACTGATATACATAAAAAAGCATAAAAAAATGAGGTATTCTGGCCCACTCATATGCAATCTCTTCATCTATAACCATATCTTTGCCGAAATATTTTTCATTAAGTTTTTTATATGTGCCACAGAGCGATTCTGCATTGAGAACTTCTCCATCCTGTGCCATGCGGTGTGTAATCATCTCAAACTCTGCAAACATTGTCTGTCTGAAAAGTGTACCTTTAAACTGTTCAAGATAATGTCCGTAAAGATACTTTTTCTCCTCATCCGACCGGCTGTGTTTCAAAAGATAATCTATAAGTATTACCTCATTGCATGTCGATGCAACTTCCGCAACAAATATCTTATATCCTGCATAAGTATATGGCTGTGTCTCATTTGAATAATACGTATGCATTGCATGGCCTGTCTCATGGATAAGTGTAAATATGTCATTGAGTGTCTCTGTATAATTGAGAAATATATAAGGATGTGTTCCATATGCTCCCCACGAAAATGCACCGCTTCTCTTGCCGTCATTTTCGTATACATCTACCCATCCGCT
>PVML01021092.1_pt1 | contig 125447 bp, 94 predicted proteins | sample 1853371 | NCBI WGS metagenome assembly PVML01 (sample SAMN08533508, study PRJNA380276) | Human gut metagenome, whole genome shotgun sequencing project. | isolation source: participant 1, chromium library | host: Homo sapiens | collected 2017 | reverse complement strand
TTGTTGATGCGATTCTTTCCTGAAGTTCACCCATCTCAGTTGCAAGTGTTGGCTGATAACCTACGGCTGAAGGCATACGTCCAAGAAGTGCTGATACCTCTGAACCTGCCTGTGTAAAACGGAAAATGTTATCAATGAATAAAAGCACATCTTTCTGTTTTTCATCTCTGAAATACTCAGCCATTGTAAGTCCTGTCTCAGCAACACGCATACGTGCTCCAGGTGGCTCATTCATCTGACCGAACACTAAGGCAGTCTTTTTAAGAACACCTGATTCTCTCATCTCAGTCCAGAGGTCATTACCCTCACGCGAACGCTCACCGACACCGGTAAATATTGAATATCCGCCGTGCTCAGTAGCAATATTTCTGATAAGCTCCTGAATAAGTACTGTCTTACCTACACCGGCACCACCAAAAAGACCGATTTTTCCACCTTTTGCATATGGTGCGAGAAGGTCTATTACCTTGATACCTGTCTCAAGTATCTGCTCAGCAGGATTTTGTTCCTCAAATGTAGGCGGTTCTCTGTGAATCTCCCAATTAGCCTCGCCCTCAGGCTGTTTATCTCCGTCAATCGTCTGTCCAAGTACATTAAAAAGACGACCAAGAGTATCTTCACCAACTGGAACTTTAATTCCGCTTCCTGTTGCAACAACTTCCATATCCCTGCAAAGACCTTCACTGGCTGCCAGCATGATACAGCGTACAATGTGATTTCCTATGTGCTGTGCAACTTCCATAACGCATTTTTTATCGCCATTCATTACTTCCAATGCATCTCTGATTGCCGGCAGGTCATCATTTTCAAATTCAACATCCACAACAGGTCCTGAAACCTGTACGATTTTTCCTGTATTCATCTCTGCCTCCGTTAATTATTTTATCTTTCTATCTTTCAACACTCAAATTATATAAATCTCTGCGAAACTTTTGCAAACCTTGCCTAGCTTGTGCAAGCAGCACAGCCTACAGCCGGTTTCGCACACTATCTCTTCTTTTTGCGTTTCTGTGCCTTCGCTCCCGCTATTACTTCCGTTATCTCCTGCGTAATAGCTGCCTGTCTGGCACGATTATATAAAATATCCAATTCATGCAACATATCCTTTGCACTGTTTGTCGCATTTTCCATAGCCATCATTCGTGCATTCTGCTCACACGAAAATGCCTCAACAAGTGCACCATATACGAAACCTACCAGATAATCCGGAACTATTCTGTCCATAACCGCTTCTGCTGAAGGAACGAGTGCAAGTTCCTCTCTCGGTGCGTCTACCGGGATATGCAGTGAAGCAAAATCTGCTCTTTTAAGCGGAAGAAGCTGCTTTATTTCTACTTCCTCTGCAACGGCGTTTACCATGGCGGTATAAATAATGTATATCTCATCAAGTTTACCCTCATGGTACTGCTCTAAAAGTTCCTCTGATATGTTTCTCGCTCTGTTAAGAGAAGGATTCTGAACAGTATAATGAAACTGTTTATCAATATGTACACCCTGCTGTTCAAAATAATGTCTGCCAAGTTCTCCGAGAACAAATAATCTATTGTTCGGATGAGACTGAAGATGCTCGTAGGCTGCTTTCATGATATTGTGGTTGTAAGAACCGGCAAGTCCCTTATCTGCCGTAACTACAATATAACCTACCCGCTTTTCCTCAGGTTTTTTGGCTACAGATGAATCGGATTCAAAATATATATCTTCAAATTCAGGCAAATGTCTCAAAATACGACTCATCTCTGACTGCAAAGCAAAGAAATACGGCTCTGTGTCGGCAAGCATTTTCTTTGACTTCTTGAGTTTAGAAGTGGAAATCATATACATGGCATTTGTGATTTTTAATGTGTCCTGAATGCTTCGCATTCTATCCTGAATCTCTTTAATATTTGCCATAAATACTCCTCCGGTTCTACTTAGACATTTCCTTTCCTAACTCAACGATTTTCTTTATCATCTCGTCAGAAATCACTTTCTTATCATCTATCTCTCTACCAATCTCAGGATGTTTTGTATCAAATTCTGCCAAAATATCCATCTGAAGTTTCTTTACATTCTTCTTTCCTGCTTTGTCAAATACGCCTGCATTTGCAAGACAAAGCGTGATAACCTGCTCATGAAGGCTGAGCTGGCTGCAAAGCGGCTGTTTAAGCAACTCCATAAGTGCTTCACCATGGTCAAGCTGCGCTTTTGTTGCACTGTCAAGGTCTGATGAAAACTGTGTAAACACTTCCATCTCTCTGTACTGTGCAAGGTCGATACGAATACTTCCCGCAACCTTCTTCATTGCCTTTGTCTGTGCCGCACCACCTACACGGGATACTGACAATCCGACATTTACGGCAGGACGCATACCCGAGAAGAAAAGATTACTCTCAAGGAATATCTGTCCGTCTGTGATAGAAATTACGTTTGTAGGAATGTAAGCCGATACATCTCCTGCCTGTGTCTCAATAATCGGAAGCGCTGTTATTGAACCTCCGCCAAGTTCATCACTAAGTCTGCTTGATCTCTCAAGAAGTCTTGAATGAAGATAGAATACATCACCCGGATAAGCCTCTCGTCCCGGTGAACGCTCAAGCAAAAGTGAGATTGCTCTGTATGCAACCGCATGTTTTGAAAGGTCATCATAAACTATCAAAACATCTTTTCCCTTATGCATAAAATACTCCGCAAGTGCTGTTCCTGCATATGGAGCGATATACTGTAATGATGCCGGATCACTTGCAGTAGATGAAACTACGATAGAATAATCCATTGCATCATGTTTCTTTAACGTATTTACAATCTTTGCAACTGTTGAAGCTTTCTGTCCTATTGCGACATATACGCAGATAACATCTTTGCCTCTCTGGTTGATTATAGTATCTGTTGCAATTGAAGTCTTACCTGTCTGTCTGTCACCGATGATAAGCTCACGCTGTCCTCTTCCTATAGGGAACATAGAGTCAATCGAAAGAATACCTGTCTCAAGCGGTGTATCAACCGATTTTCTGTCTACAATACTTGGTGCTTCCTGCTCAACAGGGAAATAATCATCTTCCTTTATATCTCCCTCACCGTCGATAGGCTCACCTAATGCATTTACAACTCTGCCGAGGAATGCATCTCCGACAGGGATACCTGCCTTTTTCTTTGTTCTTACAACTTTTGTTCCCTCTTTGATGCCGAGGTCGCTGCCAAAAAGAATACATCCGATTTCATTCTGTCTTATATCCTGAACCATTCCTTTGACACCGTTTTCAAAAGTTACGATTTCACCATACATTGCATGGTCTATACCATAAATTGTTGCGATTCCGTCACCGACCCAGATAACCTCGCCGGTTTCTCTTGCCGAATCGTCCCAATCAAAATCTTCTATCTCTTTTTTAATTATAGATATGATATCTGTTGCGCTAATAGCTCCCAACAAATTCACCTCCCAGTCATTTTTCGTTCCAGCTGGCTTAACCGCCATGTGAAACTCTTATCATATTCTTCCATCTTTGTCTTAACCACATATCCGCCGAGTAAAGAATCATCCACCTTTTCAGATATTTCAATAGTATATCCCGGATACTTCTTTTCCAAATCATCACGAATACCTTTGATTTCATCCTGCGACATTTTCTTTGCACTGGTAACTACAGCACGAAGAATATGATTTTTTTCATCCCAGTAATCATAGTAAGCCTTGAAAATATCACTCAGTTCGCAGGCATTACCAACTTTGCACATTTCCTTTACAAAGTTTGTCACAACGGACGAAAGTTTTGCTCTCTGAAAAATCTCATCTACCACTTTTTCCTTTTTGTCCAAACTTACAATAGGACATTCTAAAACTTCTTTAAAAGCCGAAGTAAGTGACAGAATATTTTCAGCATTTTTTATATCATCTTTGTCTGTCGACAAATCGTACAAAACCTTTGCACTATTTACTGCTGTCTGCGTCACGGCTATCACCTGTCTCTAAAATTTTTCTTGCTGCGACAACGGCGAGTTTTGCAATCTCAGCCTGTGTTGCCTGCATTGCTTTTTCATGCTGAGCCTCAATGTCTCTCTTAGCTTTCTCTTTCAAACGCTCTGTCTCAACTCTTATATCCTCCATCTGGGAATTATAAGCCTCGTCAGCACGCTCTTTAGCATCAGCTAATATCTGGTCAGCCTCCGTCTTTGCTGTCTTAATCTTGTCGTGATATTCTTTTTTAAGTTTAGCAGCCTCGTCTTCTGCATTCTTTGCACTCTCAAACTGGTCATTTATCATTTTCTCACGTGCATTGATAACATTCATAACAGGCTGGAATAAGAACTTTCTAAATATCGCATATATGACAAGCAAGTTTACAACTGTCCATAAAATATTCCATGGGTTTATACTTAACATATATTGTCCTTCTTTCAACAATCATTACTGTTCACACTTATTGTGCGAACAGTAATTAACAATCCACTAAAAAAACTTCGTCTATATCAACAATTATCTTCCTGACTTTCAACTCCGTCTATTATTTCAAAAGTAAGATAATAAGAAGTGCGATAACGAAACCGTAAATAGCTGTTGCCTCTGCAAGGGCACAACCTAAAAGAAGTGAGCTGCTGATTTTTCCTGATGCTTCAGGCTGTCTTGCGATAGCGTCTACTGCTGAAGATGTTGCCTTGCCGATTCCAAGACCTGCTCCGATACCTGTTAAAACTGCGATTCCTGCTCCGATTGCTACTAATAATGTTGTTGACATAATGTTAATCTCCTTTTCTCTCTCTTTAAATCTCTTGAATTTTTTAATATGTATTCTGTTTTCCAAAAATCTTAGTCCGTCTCTGTTGCCTCTTTTATAAACAATGCAGTTAAGAATACAAAGACATATGCCTGGATAAGACCGTCAAATATATCAAAGTACATACTGCAAAACGCCGGTAATACTGCCGGAACTACAAGTTTCAGAAGCTCCATGACTACGAATGAACCAAGTACATTTCCAAATAGTCGCATACACAATGAAAGTGGCCTTATAAATATTTCCAATATATTTATTGGCAATATGATAGGCATTGGTTCAGCAAAACTTTTAAGCCATCCCTTAGTACCTTTCTGACGAATACCTGAAACTTCAATCAGAATAATACTCATCAACGCAAGTGCTATGGTGACATTCATATCTTTTGTCGGTGGTTTAAATCCCAAAAGACCTATAAGGTTTGCTATTCCTATATAAATAGCCACCGATGCAAGATACGGTATGTATGCAGTACCGTTTTCACCGACTGTACCCTTAAAGAAGTTGTACAATCCACTTACCGCTGTTTCCAAAACAAGCTGTTTACGACTGGGATTTTCTATACTCAGGTTTTTGACAAGCAGAACACAAAGTACAAGAACTGCGAGCATAATAATCCATGTAACGACTACCGACTCATAAACAGGTATGCCGCCGAATATCGGAATTTTAAACACTGTTTCACAGTTCAGTTCTTCCATCAGACTCTCTACCAGAGTATCCACAATATTCACCTCCATCACTTTTTTTCGACTGCTATTATAACTACAGCAATTCTGATATGTAAAAAGTATTTTTGACATATCGGTTATACAAATTTGACATATTAAATTTTGTTAAAGTATGCTATTATTACCATGTATTAAATTTTTATAAACTTGGCTTAAACATTGAAATTAAATGGATTGAGCAAGTTTAATCTGTTAATTTTACGACAATGAATACATGAAAAATTCTAGATTAAAAGGAGAGCATTTATGGAAAATATTTTTACAAAAAAAGCGCCTGCAAAAATAAATCTTACACTTGATGTGACGGGAAAACTTGAAAACGGGTATCATACTTTATCAATGATAATGCAGAGTATAGATGTATGTGACGAATTATCATTTGAAAAGACAACAGATGAACAAATTATTTTTACAATGAATAAAGAACTTCCCGACAAAATACCGTCAGAAAAAAACTTAGTATATAAAGCCGCAAAACTCATGAAAGATACTTTTGAAATAAAAGGCGGATTTAAGATACATCTCACAAAAAACATTCCTGCCGCCGCAGGGCTTGCCGGAGGAAGTTCTGACTGTGCCGCAACACTCATCGGCATAAACGAATTATGTGAAATCGGTCTTGACACTGAAAAACTCTGCGAAATCGGAGTTAAACTCGGTGCTGATGTGCCTTTCTGCATAAAAAAAGGAACTATGCTTGCCGAGGGAATAGGCGAAATACTCACACCACTCACTCCGCTTCAAGGTGTTCCGGTACTGCTTATCAAACCTGACATCTCGATAAGCACCCCATATGTATATAAACATCTCAACCTAGAAGAACTTGATTATCATCCTGACAACAAAGCCATGATTTCATATATAGATAAAAAATCCGTCAAAGACATAGCCGCTTCACTCTCAAATGTACTTGAGACGGTTACCATTCCTGAAAACCCTGTTATAGATGAACTTAAACATTATCTTCTCGAAAACGGTGCTATCGGTTCACTGATGAGTGGAAGCGGGCCGACAACATTTGGAATATTTGAAGATATGGAAACAGCTAAAAAAGCATATGATAAAGCAAAAATTGATTACCCCGGTTTTGACGTAGTATTGTGTCGAACCATGTAACACGAAATTATTGAACATTTTGTAAACTTTCCTATATAAATATGGTACACGGTGAAAAACAGATAGCAACGGAACAATCCATGGCATTAACTTTTTTATTATATTCATAAACACGCACAAACCACTAATAATATCAGCAGCACTGACGATATACTTATTAGAAAATATTGTTTCAATGGAATGAACGCACAATCAGAAAAAGGAGGTTCTTACTATGAGTTTAGACGCAATTTCATCAACATTAAATACATACAGCAAAGTTGATACAAAAAAAACTGACGATACAAAACAGAAAGAGGCTGTTGCTTCATCTTTAACAAAAGATACATCTTCCGCAGACAAAACAACATCTGACAACGACACCAAAAATAATGGCGTTGTATTTGACAAAAGCGAGAGCACAAAAAATGACAGCACAAATCAGATTTACAATAAGGATGCCATTATATCAAAGTTAAAAGCAGACCAGCAGTCACGCCTTGAATCTATGCAAAGTCTTGTAGAAAAACTTTTGAACAAACAGAAGGGTACTTTTGACCTTGCAAGCCTTATGAAAAAAGATGATGTTTCAGGACTTAATCTCTCAGCTACATTTGAGGAAGCTGCAAAAAATGCAGACCCTGACACTATCAAAGCCGCACAGGAGAGTATCTCTGAAGACGGCTACTGGGGCGTAAACAAAACATCAGACAGACTTGTAAGCATGGCTATCGCTCTTTCCGGTGGCGATACTTCAAAAGCCGATGAAATGATGGCTGCAATCCAGAAAGGTTATGACAGAGCAACTTCTGCATGGGGCAAAGAACTCCCTGATATCTGCAAAGATACACTCGAAGCTACAAAACAGAAGATGGATGACTGGAAAAACGGCAAAACAACAGCAAAAGATTATTCAGATATTCAGTAAACAGTTATAACTTTATTGTTCACGCCTGCGTGCAGCCGGCAATATTATTATTTTCTATATTTTAAATCACAAAGGGCAAAGGTGTCTGTAACAAAGATTATCTTTGTCCTTTTTATTATCACATTAAAAGAGGGGTAAAATGACAAACAAATTAAAAATTTTAACAGAGTTTCTTATGCTATCTATCGGTTCTGTCATAGCGGCTTTCGCCATTGAAGAATTTCTTGTACCAAACACAATTCTCGACGGAGGCATTATCGGTATCGGTATCATGATAAACAATCTCACAAAACTGCCATTAAGTATGCTGACCATAATATTAAATATCCCTTTTCTGCTTATAGGCTTACATAAACTTGGCAAGATATTTATTATAAAAGCGGCATACTGCATGATTATATTTTCACTTTTTGTATCATTATTTGCACCATGGGCAAATGCAACCGAAGAAACATTCCTCGCCGTATGCTATGGCGGCGTTATCCTCGGTGTCGGAGTCGGAATTATCATAAGATTTGGCGGATGCCTTGACGGAACCGAAACCGTAGCAATCATTCTGAACAGAAAACTCGGTCTTGCCGTAGGACAGATGGTTCTTATAATGAACCTTGTAATATATTCCGTGGCAGGTATTCTTTTCGGTCCTGACAGAGCGATGTACAGCCTTTTGACGTATTTCATTACATCAAAGGTACTCGATGTCGTTGAAAACGGTGTAAACCAAGCCAAAGCAGCTACTATCATCACCAACGATGCCAAAGAAATATCCGACAAGATATATCAAAATCTCGGAAGAACAGTAACCATCATGGAAGGCGAAGGTCTTGTAAGCGGTAAAAAAGTTGTACTTTACTGCGTGCTGACACGCTTTGAAATAAGAGAACTGACCAATATAATAAACTCTGTTGATACATCAGCTTTTGTCTCAATAACAGATGTATCTGAAATAATAGGAAATCACATCAAGAAAACATCGAAAAAATAATGCAATCTCTGCGTCAAATGTCCACACTATATTTGACTTTAGATAACACAATGTCTTATAATACAGTCATTGCAAACAAAAAGGAGGACACATATGAAATTATCAAAAAAAATAGTATCATTACTTACTGTTACTGCATTAGTGACAAGTCTTACAGCCTGTGGAAGCTCAAGTGAAAAATCAGGCTCAGAAAGTTCAGACAAAAAAACTTATAAAATCGGTATATGCCAGCTCGTTGAACATGAAGCATTGGATGCTGCAACAAAGGGATTTAAAAAAGCTCTCACTGACAAACTCGGTGAAGGTAATGTTGAATTTGATGAACAGAATGCACAGGGCGAATCTACAAACTGTTCTACTATCTGTAACGGTTTTGTTACAAACGGTGTAGACCTCATCATGGCAAATGCAACAGGTGCTTTACAGGCTGCTGTTTCAGCAACAAATGAAATTCCTATCGTTGGTACTTCTGTTACTGATTACGGTACAGCACTCAACATAAAAGACTGGAACGGAACTTCCGGTACAAATGTAACCGGAACTGCCGACCTTGCTCCTATTGATGAACAGGAAGATATGATTCTTACCATTAAACCTGATGTAAAGAAAGTAGGTATTCTCTACTGTTCATCAGAGGCTAACTCAGCTTATCAGGCTAAACTTATGGAAGAAGAACTCAAAAAAGATAACATTGAATACAAAGAATACACAGCATCAGATTCTAATGAAATCCAGTCTGTTACTCAGACAGCATGTTCTGAAGTTGATACTATATATATTCCAACAGACAACACAATGGCTTCTAGTATTGAAACTGTTAAAAACGTAGTTGTTCCTGCCGGAATTCCTGTATTTGCAGGCGAAAAAGGAATCTGTGCAGCCGGAGTTGCCGCTCTTTCAATCAGCTACTACAACCTCGGATACCAGACAGGTGAGATGGCATACAAAATCCTTAAAGAAGGTGCTGACCCCGGAACAATGGCTATCGAGACAGATAAAAAGCCTACAAAACTCTACAATAAAGAAAACTGTGATACTTTAGGAATTAAAATTCCTGAAGGCTACACTGAAATAAATGATGCCAAATAATTTATATTTTTTATAAGTAACAATTCAGCCATAAAAAACACTCGATTATACAAGAACTTGCTCTTGATATTATCGAGTGTTTTTTTCGGCGGAATAGGCTTTCATTTTCTATTCTTCCTGCAATGCCATCATCATTGCCGGTATTATCTGTTTTTTTCTTGATACGGTATTTTTAAGAATTATAGTATCAACATCTTTTGGCAAATGAAATGCCTCCAGTGCAAGCTCCTTTGCACCGCTTCCATAGTACAAAAGCTCTGTACTCGCCTGCAATATATCCGTAAGCATGAAGAAAAGCATTGAAACCTCATGGTCTGCCATAGCTTTCTGCATATAAGGCGTAAGCTTTTCCTTTATTGCTTCAAGTTCCTTGCTTGTCATAGCTGTTATCTGACCGACACCAAACGTCTGCTCTCCTACAACAAATTTCTTAAAATCCTGATAGAATATTTCCTCAGGCGACTTAGATGAAAGGTCACTTCCCGCCGCAAACATCTCCATGGCATACTCATGTGTTTTAATTCCGGCTATACCGGCAAGCTCCTCTGCTGCAAGCCTGTCCGTTTCGGTACAGGTAGGCGAACGGTAAACAAGTGTATCTGACAAAATGGCTGAACATAAAAGCCCTGCTATATCAGGCGTTACATTTATATTATTTTCCTTATACATCTGATATATGATCGTCGCTGTACAGCCAAGCGGCTGATTTCTGAAAAATACCGGACTCATCGTCTCAATACTTCCAATGCGATGATGGTCTATTATCTCTAAGAGTTCTGCATCCTCTATGCCGTCTACCGCCTGCGATGGTTCATTGTGGTCTACAAGTATCAGTTTTTTCTTTCTTGCTCCCAAAAGTCTTCGCCTTGAAATCATGCCGAAATATTTTCCGTTCCAATCCAATATAGGGAAATCTCTGTATCTTTTTTTCGCCATGACATCACGAATATCATCGAGAAACTCACCGAGTCCAAAAGTTATAAGATTTTCACTCTTCATGAAAAATCTAATTGGAATACTCTGATTGATGAGACGTGAAGCAGTAAATGTATCATATGGAGTTTTTATTATGAAACATCCCTTATCCTGTGCAAGCTTTGTAATTGTAAATGAAACCGGTGCACCGTCACATACTATAATGCATTTTGCTCCCATCTCAATTGCACAAAGCTGAGACTCATATCTGTTTCCGAGAATTACTATGTCACCCTTTTCAATATAGCTTTCCATAAGGTCAGGGTTTGCAGCTGCAATAAGACACTTTCCTGTCTTTATCATCTCGTCAGAATCACCCGATATCATCTCTCCGCCAAGTGTTTCTACTATATTTCTAAATGGTGTCTGTGCATTTGCAATAATACGGCTGTCATAAACATCCATGTATGACTTTGCAATATCCTCTATCGTGATAAGTCCTTTTAAATACTGCGACTCGTCTACTATAGGAAGTGTCTGCAACGCATCTTCCCTCATAAGTTCCCATGCTTTTTTCAGTGATATATCTTCTCCTACACCCTTTACACGCCCTACATCAATATCAATGACCTGTGGTCTTACATCATTCATATAGTCAGGTGGTAACACACCAAATTTTTTTAGAACAAATCTTGTTTCGGCATTTATCTGACCGGCTCTTTTAGCAACATAATTTTCACCGGTTATCTCTCTTTTAAGTCTCGCATATGCGATTGCAGAACATATTGAATCCGTGTCCGGGTTTATATGTCCTATAACATTAACTACTTTTTCTGAACTAAGCGGCATAAGCTTAATCTGCCTCCTTCATAATTAATTCAAATCCTCTGCCGTATATCTGCTTATGTCAATTACATACTTGAACTTCTTCGCAAGTGCAGGTGCAAATCTGAACATCTGATCAAGTGTATTTCCCTCATCCGCAAGAATAACTATGAAATCACCGTAAAATTCATCCATAAGTTCAAATATTTTTGTAATTGTAGGGAAAAACAAATCTGCTGCATCATCAACGAGAAGACAGCTTCCTTTAAGCTGTTCCTTACATTTGTCAAAATCCATCTGATTTAACTGTTTTGCCTTAATACACCCAATTCTTCCCTTGCTTAAAAATCCGTTTTGTTTTAAAACTTTTACTATCTTCTTTGATACCGCAACTATCCTTTCCGTATCTTCACCAATAAGTACAAAATGTGACGGATCCTTCTCGGCATTTATTAAGGTTAAAACATCTTTAAATGTCTTGTGTAATGCTCTCGTTGTAGGTAACTCTTCCTCTGGTGTTGAATATTCTGCCATATCTGTATCCTCCTTTGACCATACACTATTTATCCCAAACAATTTTGCTGCCTTTTCTAACTTTATTTCTGTCTCAGATTTCTCCCCAACGTTATCTGAAATATCTGTATTTTTTTCTGAAATATCTGTAATCTTTTCCGGTATATCTGCAACTTTTTGCTCAAGTGTATTTTCAGTGCTATTTAAGTTTGGATTCTCTTTTTCTTTATCTTCCTCCACTGGCTGTGCCGGCTGCTTTACTTCATTGGTTTCTGTTTCTTTTACTGCCTCAATTACACTTCCGATAGGCTTTGTGTGCCCCCAGTCATCAGCCACAGCATCAATAATACGTCTTTTCTTTCCGCTAAATATATTGCCTGTTATATCTTTCAAATCATTCTTTATTTCCTCTATGTCAGAAGGTGCCATTGCATCTTCTCTTGAAATTACAGAATTATCCTCCAATATATCCGGCTGTTTTGTATCAGATATATCACTTTGCGGCTCTTCATTTACCTTTACGGAATGTACCTTAAGCTGTTCTCTCTTTTCCGCTTCATATATTGCTGATATTTCCTTTGAAAGGTCAAGCGTAATACCTGTGCCGGATTGTGAATAATGAGTATACTGCGGCTCTTTTTTTGCTTTAACAGGCTTTGGTTCAGGCTTTTGCTCAGCTTTAGGTTCCTGTTTAGGCTCAGGCTGCGTTTGCGTTTGAGAATGTTTCCAGATACCTGACAGCTTTTGCAGTCCGTCTATCGCTTTTCTCGCCATCTCTGCACCGTCAAAATCTTCTGCATCATCTTCAAAGTCTTCATCTAATGTATCTTCTGAATCAGTTATGCTTAAATCAGGTTCGTCTTCATCAATATCATCATTATAATCTGCAGACTCATCACTTTTATGTGCCTGTTCTCCGACAATATCATTCTCTGTTTGGTCACTCATCTTCAAAAGCTCATCGACAGCCTCGTCTCTTGCATAACTTGTTTCTTCCTGCTCATCCAAATCGTCAAAACTTTCGTCTGCATTTTCGTCGTCTTCATAATTTAATTTTATTGCATTTTTCACTTTGCTGCCTATGTTTTTATCATGCCTTTTCATTTCACTCTCTGACTCCACGTATTCCGTAAGATCTGGCAGAGAGCCTGTATCTTCAGGGTTTGGTATATCCTTTTCTATCGTATAATCCCTGTCATCAATATATGCAAACTGTTCATCATCATCAATGCTTGCAATAAGGCGTTTTGCCCTTTCAACTATTTCTCCCCTTCCAAACCAAAGCTTTATGTCCTCACATTCGCTCCTGCACTCGTCAAAACGTCCTGCTTTGAAATAAAGCTTTGCAAGTTCATAAGCCCACTCTTCTATATATTCTTCCTCTTTAAGTGACTCTAATATTCCTATAAGCTGTCCGATAGATGCCCCTGACGCTTTGTCAATGCGATATCTTAAGATAAGTGCATCCCTCTGGCTTGAATTCATCGCCACAAATTCCTGATAATATCCTTCTGCCTCATCTAATGCATTTGTACGGATGGCAAGATATATAAGTCTGTATAAAACTCTCCTTGTGCGGCTCTTTTTGTATATTCTTAAATATGTATTTTTTGCCGCGTCAAACTGTTCTGTCTTTGTATAAACCTCTGCAATTGCACTCAAATCACTTATTCCTTTTACCTGGCGCATATCGAGAGTCTTTACTACTGCAAGTGCTTTTTTATATTTACGAACCTCTATCAGATGATGTATCTGCGCAATTCTTATTGTTAATTCATACTGTCTCATCTTTACCTCCATACATTAGAAATATATCGTAATATAACTCCTCTTTTCTGTCTTTCCTCGTTTGAAATTTTTCCCGAAGTCCCCACGCTCTGTCATCAAGTTCACAGATAAGCACTCCCTCTTTTCCTGAAATCTGTCCCAGTATATTTCCTATAGAATCGACTGCCATGCTGTCACCGCTGTATAAGATACCATCATGCTCTCCAACGCAATTTACCCCTGCAACATATGACTGTGTTTCAATCGCTCTTGCCCGAAGAAGTGTCTGCCAATGTATATTTCTGCTCTGAGGCCAGTTTGCAATGACAAACATAACATCAGATTTCTTTGCTGCAGCCTGAAATATCTCAGGAAATCTAAGGTCATAACATACAAAAAGACTTACCGTATGCTCCTTAAACGGAAAGGAAACTATCTTGTCCCCGCCGTCATAAACATCACTTTCCCCGCCATATGTAAACGGATGAATTTTCTCATACTCGGCAATAAGTTTTCCTGTATTATCCACAACCGAAAAAACATTTTTTCCTTTCTCTCCCTCTTTTTCAGGCAGTGCCGCCCATCCAAAACCTATGGCAATATCATATTTTTCAGACAACTCACACATCTTTTTCACTGTATCGGATGCGTGTCTTTTTTCACCTGTCTTTAAAAGATTCATAGAAAAACCTGTAAAACTCATCTCCGGGAAAATAATTATATCCGCATTTTGTAAAGCTGCATCACATATCATTTTTTCTGCCTTTGCGACAGACGCTTTTTTATCTTCCCATACCATGTCAATCTGTCCAAGTGCAACTCTCATACGGTTCCTCCCATCAATTTGTCTTTAATTATAGATAACTACTGTGCACTCATATGACTATTATAACTAATGCTCACTTATAAAACAAGTGTACAAGTATACTTGTATACTAACACCAATTATCAAAGTGACAACAGCCTTGTTTGTATGGTACAATTATATATGATACAAATCATATATAAAAAACGAATGTCGTAAAATCTATATTTTTGCTTCTATATTTTATTTAATAAATACAGAAGCATGCTAAAACTTATTTCAGGAGGATAATATTTATGAAAATTCAATCAGTTACAGATGAAGCATTTAAACCTTACGGTCGTATTGTTGACGGATACGACTACAAACTTCTTTTAGAAAAACTCGAAAGTGAGACAGACAAACCTGCTGACGGAGTTATCTATGAGCCTACTTGTGAAGCTCTTGAAAATACCCCTGCTTTTGTACAGCTCCGTGACAATTGCTACGGTGGAATGCCAATCGAAATCGGATACTGCAACGGTACAAACACAAAGTTAAACTGCTATGAATACCACAGAGACAGTGAAATTGATATTGCCGCTGATGACGCAATTCTTCTCGTCGCTAAACTTCAGGATGTTGAAAACGGCATTATTGATTCAAGCAAAACAGAAGCTTTCCTCTGTCCTAAAGGAACAGCCGTTGAACTTTATTCTACAACACTTCACTATGCTCCTTGCAGTGCAAAGAAAGGTGAAGGCTTTAGAGTAGCTATTGTTCTTCCAAAATACACAAACTTTGATATGCCTGAAATAACAAAAGCCAATTCTGAGGATGCTCTCCTTTGGGCTAAAAACAAATGGCTTATTGCGCATAAAGATACATCAGAAGCTAAAGCCGGTGCACATATCGGACTTACAGGCGAAAATATCGACATAGCAGATTTAATTTAATAAATGGAGAAATAATTAAATTATGAATTTACCCGAGAAATTTATTGAACGAATGAAGTCTATGCTCAGTCCTGAAGAATTTGAATTGTTTAATGCAAGCTATTCAGATGAAAAATCATACGGACTCCGCATAAATCCATTAAAAATAAAGTCTCAGGATGCATTACCCTTCTTTTTAAGCCCTGTTCCCTGGGCCAAAGAAGGGTTTTATGCTGTCCCTGACGAGAAACCCGGCCGCCATGTTCTGCATGAAGCAGGTGCCTATTACATTCAGGAACCAAGTGCAATGTCCGTTGCTGCTCTCTCAGATGCAAAGCCCGGTGATATAGTATGCGACCTCTGCGCTGCCCCCGGCGGAAAATCCACCCAGCTTGCCGGTATGCTTGATGGAAACGGCTTACTTGTATCAAATGAAATTTTTGGCCAGCGAGCCAAAATACTCTCACAAAACATTGAAAGACTTGGCATTTCAAATGCTGTTGTCTGTAATGAAACTCCTGAAAACATGGCGAAATATTTTCCGGCTTTCTTTGATAAAATAATCGTAGATGCGCCTTGTTCCGGTGAGGGGATGTTTAGAAAAGATGATGTTGCCATTGAAGAATGGACATCCGAAAATGTTGCTTTATGTGCACAAAGACAGCGTTCAATCCTGTCACAGGCACAGAACATGCTCAAACCTGACGGTGTCATTGTCTATTCAACATGTACTTTTGCTCCCGCTGAAAATGAGGAAATTTTGGTCTGGTTTTTACGGGAATACCCTGATTTTTGTGTTGAAGACTATCACGATATTCTTGAAATTGATATTTCAAACGGAAATCCTGACTTTGTTTCAGAAGAATTTAAACCATTGACCGATGACGAAAAAACGGCAATTAAAGGTTCACTCAGATTATGGCCGCATAAAATAAAAGGCGAAGGTCATTTTGCAGTAAGATTAAGGAAAAACGGCGGTGAAACAGCCACTCAAAAAAAGAAAAAGAAATCATCCGGCAAAAATATTTTGTCTAAAAGCGAAAGAAAACAGCTAGTTGAATTTCTTACTGAATTTATAAATGATACAGACTTATATTCAGACAAAAGATATGAATATTTTGGTGATGAACTTTACCTGATTCCCGACAAAATGCCTGAACTTAAAGGAATTAAACTTCTCAGACCGGGACTTCACATAGCCACAAGAAAGAAAAACCGTTTTGAACCGGCACATGCTTTTGCAAAATATCTCAAACCGACCGATGTAAAATATTCTTTTGAATGTTCAGATGAACAGGCAGAAAAATATCTGCACGGTGACGTTATACAGATAACCGACAACTCGCTAAACAATGCAAAGGGATTTGTTTTAGTATGCTTTAAAGGTTTAAGTCTTGGCTGGGGCAAAATCACAAACAACACCATCAAAAATCACTATCCTAAAGGACTTAGGATTAATTATTAAACACCTATAAATATCAGAATATTTTTATTTATTGATATTAATTTTAAATTACAGCTATAACAGCAAATGCAGCAGGTTTAACCTACTGCATTTGCTGTCTCATAAGCTTTTTTATAACTTAAAACTCTATTTACATATGTCTTGCAGAATGAAGGCACTCCGCCATATTTCTTGACCGCACCGCTTCCTGCATTGTACGCCGCAAGAGCAAGTCTTACATCGCCGTTAAATTTCTTTAAATGCGCCGCAATCAGCTTTGCACCACCCATAATATTCTGTTCTGCATCATACGGATTTGTAACACCAAGTTCTTTTGCCGTAGATGGCATCAACTGCATAACTCCGATAGCTCCCGCACTTGAAACATCATTCGGGTTAAAGTTTGACTCTGCCTTTGCAACGGCTTTAAGTAAGCTCTCAGATACACCGTATTTTTTTGCCGCCTTTTTGAATATACTGTCATACTTTGTCTTTTTCATCGCATCTGCTGTATTTGTATCCGATGTCTTGTTTGTCTTAGATGTCTTGTCATCTGCAACATCAACATACACATATGTCTCACCTGTCGACGCATTTTTATATAAAATTTTTCCTGCTGTTGAATCACTATCTGATGATTTATTTACAGTCGTATCTGCATTTGAACTGTCTGACTTAGCTGATTCTTTAGCAGCCTTTGAAGCAGATGTATTCTCTGCTTTTTTCTTCTGGCTGCTAAGCACCGTACTAAAACTTTTTATGCTTGTATGTTTCTGTATTCCGTCATTTTTCAATTCTGCCAATGGCTTTATTTTCAATCCCTGAACACCACTAATCATTTTTCTCCCCCTTGTTCTCCATTCCTCAAATCATCTAAGTTTTGTCCCAAATCATGAAATAGATTGCTTAGTGTGATATCATTATCTGCTTTTCCTATTTTTGTACTCCTGACAGACGCCCCCTCTATATCCGCATCCATCACCTGTATATAGCTTGTCTTTTCTATGACTTCTGCCTGAGACACTCTCTTTATATCCGGATTTTTATAGACCATGTCCGAAACTTGCTCTTTCAAATGTGCCTCTTTACACGATATGGTTTTCGCTTTCTTTCCTTTTACAGGCTTTCTAAACAAATAACCACCCCCGTCTTAAATCTACTTGTTGAAAGTCATTCATAAAATTCAAAGCTCAAATTTAAAGCTATACATAGTTATGATAACACATTAGATTGCCGTTGAATAGTGGTTTGTGGAATAAAAATTTCCCTATCCACAAAAAAGAGCTGCCGATTACTCGACAACTCTTTTTTAATATCAGTTTATCTGTTGCTTTACAACCAATAAACATTATTTTGCGTCATAAACATATACTCCTGTGACTGTAGGTCTTCCGCTGAATGTCAAGCTAATCCATGGTGTTGCTGCATTTGCAATAACTCCGGCATCATTAATCTTGATTGCCTTTCCGTTGAAGTCCTTCAAATCAATGTCTAATATATCATTAAATGATGGAGTTCCGGCTGTTCCCAACTGGATATGTCCTACATTATCCTCACCCTTGTCATTGAAGTTTGCAGGATCTAAAGTTTCGTCTGCAAATTTCACTACTAAGTAAGGATTTGTATACTTTGTATAATCCAACTTGATAAACATCTGGTATCCTGTCGCATCAAACTGAACCTCTGTAGTATCTCCGTCTACTGTAGGAATGCATTTTGATACAGGTACAAAATCTTCTGCTTTAGAACCTGTTGAAGGATTTGCACTGTAACGGTCTGAACCAACGGCAGAATCTCCACCATTCTTATACCAGATACCTTCCCAGCTCCAAACAGGTGAAGTACTTGGTATATCTGTTACAACTTTAGATACATCAATCTTTCCTGTAACATTCTTAATATCTGTATTACCACTTGCATAAACACCTTCCGCATTTACATTTGTAGCATTCCAGAATTCTCCTAAATCTCTAAATTTAAGATTTCCGTTTGAACGGTCAAAGAACTGACCTGTTTCCCACATTACAGGTACAATATGGTACTGTCTGCACATTGTAAATGTATCTTCAAACCATTTACTAACACTACCTGTAACTGTCATCGGACTGCAAACTCCACATTCACCTAAAATAACAGCGTAACCGTCATCACTGAATTTTTTCAATGGTGAAAGTTCTTCTCTTAAATTAGCCTGATCACCATATGTATAAGAGCCACTGCCACCGTCACCACAGAAATCCCATGGGGTATAGTAATGTAAAGATACAAATAAACGATTCTTTCCATTGCAAGTCAAATCTGTTGGCATCTTAAATGGATTTTCTACTGTATATTTTTCTTTAACTCCATCGCCATCTTTATCCTCACTGTATGTAATTTCATTACAGGTATTTTTAATATTTGTATCAATGCCTGCTATCAACAGATGTCTGTATGCGTTGTTTCCTCCTGTTTTACGGATAATGTCTACAAATTTCTGGTTGATTTTATTTGTAGTCTCATACTGTTCCATAAGTGTCAAGTTTCCGGCCTGGGTATAATCTTTCGTATACTTTCCGCCTGACCACTTAGAGAGTTCGCTTTCGCTAGTTGTCTTAGAATATCCGGTATAGATACTGATTTTGTCATTTAATCTCTCACCTAATTCTTCATTTGCGCTCTCTAAAATAAGATGGTCAGAATAGTTTTTGAATCGGTTAGCAATCTGTGTCCAGTATCTTTCATAACGCTTCCAAGCATTGGCACGTACTGTTTCATTTGCAACTTTGTTTCCTGCTGCATCTTTTGTAGCCGCACCAAACTGACCCCACCACTGATTATCCCAGTGGTCATTGATAATAACATACATTCCCTGATTTAATGCCCAGTTTGTCAACTGCTCAACACGGGCAAGAAGTTTAGAATCAATTGTGTATGTTCCGTCATCCTTGTCACCGTTTGACCAGGCTACAGGAATACGCACTGTATTGATACCATAAGAATGAAGCTTCTCAAAATATTTTTCTGTAATCTCAGGCTGACCCCATGCTTTATCATAAGCAGTTTCATCTGTTCCTGCAATTACATCAAGTTTTGAGCCAACACCATAAACGGCTTCTTCAGTATTACCAAGGTTGATACCTGTTCCCATCTCGTACTGCTGTAAATACTGAGCACTGAGATCTCTTCTCATTGAACCGTTATCTTTTTTAGTAATCTTCTTTGTGCCGCCCTTTGGAGTAAAGCTGACAGCCTTATCACTTATGTTTGACTTGTCATTATACTTCATCTGTAATGTGACATTGTCTTTATTTGCAAAGCCTGTTACAACTTCTTTACTGCCATGACTAATGCCATCTGTCTCACTGCTTGTCTTGTACGCTTCCTCTTTTTCTACTGCTTTTACAGGATACAAAGTATCATAAACTGTTACTTTACACTTGAATGTCTTTGATTTTACTTTTTTCTTTCCTGTCTCAGTATACTTAACAACACATTTAACTGTTGCTTTTCCTTCAAGCACACCTTTCACAACACCCTTATTTGTAACAGTTGCTACACTCTTGTCAGATGAAGAAAAACTTTTTGATTTAAGTTTACCATTCTTCACTGTAATTTTTAATGTCTGAGTCTTTCCGTGCTTTACCTTAACACTTGTCTTGCTTATTTTGACAACAGTTTTTTTTGCTGCCTGTGCTGTCGTCTTAGCACTCTGGTTGACGCTTACACCTGTAACAACTAATGAAGCTATGAGAGATAATGACACTAAAGTTTTTCTGATATTTTTTCTCACAGTTATAGTCCGCCTTTCTAGTCTACTTTATTTTACTTTCTTATATCCTGATTTTTTAATCTGCTCAACTGTATATTTCTTGTTTGCAGCTTTTCCTGATACTTTAATTGTCTTTTTGCAGCCCTTAAATGCATTTTTGCTTACCTTAACTTTCTGATTAACAACAAGCTTAGTAATATTTTTGCAATTTAAGAATGCACTTGAACCGATTTTCTTTGTAGCTTTTGATAATGTAACTGACTGTAATTTTGTACATCCGCTAAATGCTTTAGAACCAATTGAAGCTGTAGCTTTGCCCGTTGCAAATGTCTTTAAGCTTGTGCAGCCTGCAAATGCGCTTGAACCAATACTCTTTATTACACTGTTCAACTTAACTGTTGTAAGATTCTTGCAGCCATTGAAAGTATTTGATGGGATTGACTTAATGTTAGCTGCTTTTGCTAAATCTACTGATTTTATGCTGCTTGCTTTAAATGCACCACTCTTAAGTCCTGTAACTTTATATGTTGCATTTGTAATTTTTGTCTCATTTACAGTATCCGGTAATTCAATTTCACTCTTTGCTTTTCCTTCTGCTGAAAGTCCTGTAAGCTGTACTTTTCCTTCTGTAGTTGAAGATGCCGGCTGAGTTACCTGATATGTAAAATCACCCTCTGAGAACTTCATTCCCATAGTTCCGGCTAAAGGAAGTTTTGACCAGTCACCACCGCTAATCTTGTATGAGATTTCGATGCTTGATGTAGGTAATACTTCTAATTTGTCATTTGCATTAAAAATTTCTGAAGCATCTGTTCCGTCTGCCGGTGCATAATTGTCTGCAATCATAAACTGATATCCGTCTTTTGCATCTGACTTATTAGGAGCTTCTTTTAATGTTCTTACAACCTTGCCATCAACCTTTAATGTGACGTCTGTTAATTTAACACCCTTGTTTGTCAATGGCACATCCACTGTAACATAAAGCATATTAAATGTTGTAGCTTTTGTTTCAGTACCCTTTTTAGAAATATTTTTCTTATTAACAAGGTCTATTCCTGAAATAGATGTTGTATACTCGCCTTCTGCTGACATAACCGGATTTACACTTGTAACATCTGTAGCTTCAACTTCTGCCTTATCAACCGGAAGCATTGCCTGTGTCTCATATTTATATGTCTTGTTTGTCAAGCCGTTTGAACTTAAAACAGGGTCACGGTAAGCATATGGTCCATCTGTCTGGAATCCTACATATGCTGTATATCCGTATGTTACTCCTGATACGTCTGCCTGATCATCTTCTGCTGCTGATGCAACATTGCCGACTGTTCCTGCACCAAGTGTTATGAGCATTGCAGCTGATAATGTTGTTGACATTAACTTTGAAAATAATTTTCTCATAATATTTGTTCCTCCTTTATATTGAACAAAGTTACCTATAAATTTTAAATAAAAATCCCAAGGCAAACTGCCCTGGAATTTTTATATTGACTCAATAATCTTCATTTTATTAAATAAAATTTCAAATTTTGATATAAAAAGCTATTTTTAAACCCAGTCAATTATTATTTAACTTTAACTGTAACTACTGCTTTCTTCTTTGCAGCTTTTACAGTAATCTTTGCAGTTCCTTTCTTAACACCCTTTACAGAAACTACAATCTTTCCTGCCTTAACAGTAGTCTTAACTACTTTTGCTACTTTCTTGTTGCTTGTTGTAGCTGTAACCTTATCTGTAGTCTTTTTCTTGCTGCTTGCAGCTGTTACTTTAACTGTTACATCAGCTTTCTTGCCTTTCTTTACAGAAACTGTCTTCTTTGCAGCTTTAAGTGATTTAACTGCATTCTTTGTTGTAGAAGGCTTTGTTGTTGGAGCTGGTGTTGGATCTGCTGGTGCAGGTGTTGGCTCAGCAGGCTTATTTGCTGGCTCATAATCCGGCTGAGTTGTATCAATGTTAATTAAAGATGAGTCTGTTCCTTCTGCATCCCAATCTCTAGCTGTGTCTCTAAGACCGATTGTAAACTGTACTTTAATCTCATAGAATGATGAAGGGAAGTTTGCCGGAACTTCAAAACCTGCTCCTACACCATCATTTCCCCATGTATTCCATAACTGGATACGACAGTCTTTGTCACCACCATAAACTACAGGCATATTTACAACTTTACCGTCAACCCATACAGTAACATCTTTAAATGTAACATAAGCTGCAATGTCCTTAAGATCAGCAATTGTCAATGCACAATAAGCCTGAGGATCTTCCTGAACTTCTTCCCATGTAGAAGATACTGTATATGTTCCGGCACCTTTTATATCAGCCTTAACATTTGTACAATCCTCGTTTCCACACCAACCGTTAGCCTGTGAATCAAGCTGTGCTGTACCTACTAAATCAGCATCTGTAGGTGCTCCTGCCGGTGCTGGAGTTTCAATAGCACCCGGTGTTGATGCATCGCCTGAACCATCTTTTGCTTTTACTTCAAATGTTACTTTAATTTTATCTCCTGTTTTTATAGGAGCTACTTTATCTGTCTTGAAATCAATATCAGCATTCCAAGCATTGCGAATAACCATACGTGCATCGTCATCCCAGTTAACAGGTGTTACATTCCAAGGAATTACTTCTCCATCATTAACCTGAATGCTCTTACCTACAACTTCATAAGTTGTTCCTAAACCTGCTGCTGTTAAATCAGCGTATTTGCCAAGTACAACTGCTGTACCATTGTCTGATTTAAATAAATCATCAAGGTCTTTTGTTGCCTCTCCTGTAAGTGTATACTCACCAAAATCAGAAACCTCTACTGTATCACTTGCTGCACCTGCCCAGTCAGCAAATGTTCCATAGCTCCATAACGCTGCCTTAAAATTTGGCTTTGTATCTGCTGCTGATGACTTTGTCAAATTAATGCCTGCTCCTGCTGTGATTGCTAATGCAGCAGACATAACGATAGACAAAATTTTCTTTGTCTGTTTTCTCATTTTCAAATTCCTCCTTATCAATTAAAATTATTGAGTCTTTGTATATAAACAAATGCTATAACATATTTACCGAAACTTTGTTATTTAATAAAAGTCCCCATCACACCTTCATTTATATACATATATTTAAACATTAGATAATATATCAAATGTTTATATCTTTTTCAACTATGTTGCACAATTTCTGCAAATATTATTTTAACATTTTGTAACACTTTGCACAACACTTCACTAAATACTAAACAAATTAAAACATTAGAAATATGTAAGCGTCACCTTTGTAATTTTACTTTTCCAAATCATAAACCGTAATGCTTGTGACTACCGGAGCATTTCCAAATGTAAAATACATATATTTCTTTTCTGTATCTGTCTGTAAAGTATTTAATATACTTCCCGGAATTGAAACATATTTGCCATTCCAAGCTGAATAGTCCAAAGTAACCGTATCCTTAATAGAACCATTTATTTTCTTTGTTGTCGCAAATTGTACTTCTCCTACTGCATCTGCAGTATCTTCTTTGAATGTACAATATACAACAGGGTTTTTATATTTTGACCAATCAAGTTTTAAGAAAGATTGATACCCCCAATCGTTGAAAGTTATCTGCTCATTCTCACTAACACTCTCAGTCTTGATAAACTGCTCTATACCTGATGATGTTACAAGATTTCCATCTAATCCGATATTGCTTCCATCATTTTTCTTCCATTCACCTTTCCACTGGAATACTTGTTTTGCACTTTCAGGCAATGTTGTATAGTAATTTACATCTGCCTTTACAAAACCTGTATTGGAATTTATATTTGTGTCTCCACTGGCTCCTGTAATAGAATTATACATTTCTGCAACATCTTTAAACTGCATAACACATGCTTCACGGTCAAAGTATGTGCCCGGCGTATCCCACAAGAGAGGAATACAGCCATTCTTAGCTGCTATCTCCATAGTGTCCTGAAGCCATTTAGTTACACCATCCTGCAAAGGATTACATACACCAAACTCTCCAACTATCACACCATATCCCTGATCTGTAAACTTCTTTAATTTAGCAAACTGTTTTTCTGTCGCTTCCTTGTCTTTTTCAGTGTATGTGGCACCGCTCATGCCATCTCCACAGAATTCCCACGGGTTATAATAGTGTACTGATACGCTAAGCTTTGTGTTGCCATTTCCTTCTACTGTATCTGTCGGCATCACATAGTTGCTACTTAATGTATTATTGATGTCTGTTCCAAATCCGGCAATCAAAAGATGACGATATTCATTATTTCCACCGGACTTTCTTACAACATTGACAAATGTCTGATTTATCTTGTTTGCTGTTTCGTAACACTCCTCAAGTGTCAATGTTCCTTTCAGATAATTTCCGTCATAAGTCTCTGTTTTCGGATTTATCGCTGTATTCAAACCTAGGTTTGCATCATTTATATGATTTGTAAGTTCCTCGTTGGCTGATTCAAAAATCAAATGGTCTGAATAATTTTTAAAACGCTCTGAAATCTGCGTCCAAATCGCCTCATACTTTTTCCATGCCTTTGCTCTGATAGTATCATCACTCGAGCCAAACATTCCCCACCATCCATAATCATAATGGTCATTGATAATTACATACATACCATTGTTCAATGCATAGTTTACAATTTCTTCTACCCTTCCAAGCATCTTATCGCTGATAGTATAATTTCCGTCTTTAGATATCATATTTGACCATGCTACCGGAATACGAATTGTATTAAATCCATAACTATGTACACTGTCTATATACTTCTGTGTAGTTATCGGTGCACTCCATGCCTGTTCAAAATCTGTAGCTTCTTTAAAGTTATCAATCTCGTCTATTGCCTTTGTAGCCTCCATAGTATTTCCAAGATTGATACCGGTTCCCATCTCGTTTTTGATAAGATACTGTGTCGATAAATCTTTACGCATCTCACCATTGTCTTTGACTGTCATGCTGTCCGATGTTCCCCCGGCAATAGAAACAGTCCTCTCAGGTCCGATATTTGATTTATCATTCCATTTTACAGTGAACTTCTCATCTGCAGAACTGACTGCACTGACTTTGACCTTTGTCTGAATGGTCTTTGTCTGATATGTTTTCTTGCCTGCAGCTTTGTACTGTACTTTGCAGGTAACAACTGTGTTTCCCGCTTTCACACCTGTAACAATTCCCTTTGCTGAAACTGTTGCAATTTTCTTATTCTTTGAAGTCCATACAAGCTTTTTAACCTTACTTATATTCTTTTTTGTAATCTGGCTCTTTAAAGATAAAGTTTTCTTTTCTTTAACTGTATAAGAGCTTTTCTTAAATTTTAATGTAACTTTTTTACTTGCTGCCTGAGCAGACTGCCCTGCGACATTTCCAGCCAAAACACTGCCAAATGCCATAACTGCCACTAATGCCAATGACAATAATCTGTTTGAATAAGATTTCCTCATACCTTGCTCTCTCCTCTCATTTCATCACTAACATTCATAGTATGTACATATTTTATTACAATCTTCTTAACATTTATATACTAATTTTTAGATATATTGTACATGTTTTTTAGTATATTTTTATATCATTTTAATGTATATTTACAAAAGATTTTATTTTTTTCATGGAATTTCCAGTAGATTAAAAAAATGTACAAAAAAAAGAGCGTGTCTACAGACACGCTCTTTTTTTGTACCAGGCTTTTGTTTTGTCAAATCGCTTTCAGCTTTAATTTACTTTAACCCGGTCAATTATTTTACAACTATATTAACTTTTACAGATTTCTTACCATATTTGATTGTAGCAGTTGTCTTTCCTTTTTTAAGTCCTTTTACACTATATGTAATCTGACCCTTAGCATTTTTCTTAACTGTTACTTTTGCAATCTTCTTATTCTTTACAGTAACCTTAATCTTATTTGTCTTAACTTTCTTAGTTACTTTTGCAAATTTTACTGAATATTTAACTGTCTTATTCTTTTTAACATTTGCACTCTTTGCAACTGTTACTTTTATTGTAGCTTTCTTAGTACCTGCTTTAAGAGTTACTGTAGCTGTAGAACCCATAGTTGCTGTAGATTTAGCAGAAATTGCAACTGTCTTTTTAGTCTTGTTAACCTTAACTGTTACAGCCTTGTTGCTGCTTGAAGCTTTAACTGTCGCATTTGATGTGTACTTAACTGTTGTTGTTTTTCCAGGTGCAACTGAAACAGTTTTTTTTGCAACTGTTACTTTTACTGCTGGTGTGTTTGTTGGTGCCGATGTTTCTGTAACTGCCGGTGCACTTGTTACTTCCGGTGTGCTTGTTGCTGCTGGTGCACTTGTTACTTCCGGTGTGCTTGTTGCCTCTGGTGTCTCTGTAACTGCTGGTGCACTTGTCACTTCCGGTGTGCTTGTTGCTGCTGGTGTTTCTGTAACTGCTGGTGCACTTGTCACTTCCGGTGTCTCTGTAACTGCCGGTGCACTTGTTATTGCTGGTGCGCTTGTAATAGCCGGTGCGCTTGTTACTGCCGAACCGCTGGCTACTGTTGTGTTTGTTGTAGTGTCTGCTGCTGCACTTTTTGTTCCCTCAAAACTTGCACCTGTAATAACCAATGCTGCTGAAAGAGCTAATGAAAGTGCTTTTTTTGTTCCCTGTGTTAATCTCATTAACTTATCCTCCTCTCCCTATATATAGGGGATATTTTTTATAAGGAAAAATAGTTTAGTTTTTACTAAAACTCAGCTATAATTTCCTATAACAAATTACATATTAACAGAACAGAAACGCTAATGGTATCGTTAATCTGCATAATATTTCACCGTTTTTCTCTTTTTTTATATGCATTTCGTATCCTATACAACCATTTTCACAAGATTTCCAGAGAATAAGCTTTATTTTATATCATTCTAAACAAAAATCAATTTTATTTTTATAAAACCGAATTTTGACACATAATTGCCTTAAACTATAAATTCTGTCATATTTTTCCTATGTTCAATAGGAAGATTCTCCATCTGAAGTTTCTTATTTTCTCTTTCTTTTATTGCAATGCTATCGAAAAAAACTCTCCATAACTCAGAATATTCTTCCTTCGTTTCATGAAGCTCACATATCTTTTCCTCTTCATCTCTTGCCAGCAAACGTACTTCCCATCTTCCTGAAACATCATGAAATACCGCTTTATGGTGCCTTGCATCATATATTATAAACCATTCATTATTAAACCTGTCAGCAAAATGATTTGCAATATGTGCTGCTATGTCATTCTTTGGTTCTATCACAGCAAGCAAAAGCGGCGGTTTGTGAACAACTTCTTTAAACCGAAGTATCTCTATATATCTATGTGCCTCATTTTGAACACTTCTCACAAGAGTAAACATGTCCGAAACTTCCTGAAACTGAACTGCCATAATGACTTTTTCACCTATTGTAAATCCATATGTTATAAATTGATATATAATATCTCCCCTGCGTGAATCATCGCTTACAATAGCTTTCATAACATACTCATATACTTCATTTGATATTTTTTCCTTTACCGCGCTGAGAACTGCATTCATCTTTTTTTCAGAACTTTCTACATCTACATACTCTGCAAACAGTTCCATACTATACATATATCTGTCTGACTGTGGCTGGATGCGTATATATTTATGTCCATAACCGGATATTCCCGCTTCATATATAGCACTGAATACCCCCACCTCATCATCCGAGCATCTGTATATGCGAATATTCTTTTCTTCCATATCCTGTTTTTTCCCTCCATTTTTGCAATTTCAATAACACATGTCAAAAATCCTCGCCGTAGCCCGTTACGCCTGCGTTTTTTGACATGCACTCTCATAATCGCATTTTTGACAAATATATCAAAAAGTTAATTTTCAACGAAAGTCATTGATACAACACTCTAGCCAAGCGAAAAATCATCAAACAACGTAAGCTGCTTATATGTTATATCCTGTCCGAAACCTTTCATAATATTGCCTTCATTTGCCACGAGATTTCTCGTAATATAATCCTCATCTACTTTCAAAAAGTTGTACATCATCTTTCCATTGCATGTTATAAAAAACACTGCACGCTTTAAGACAACTCCTATCTTCTTTAAAGTATCAAAATCAAGCTGTCCCGTTTTTCTGGCTCTGACTATGCGCCCTGCTGATTTAACACCAATTCCCGGAACTCTAAGAAGCGTATCATAATCTGCCGTATTTATCTCGACAGGAAAATCTTCTAAATGTCCAAGTGCCCAATCACATTTCGGGTCAAGATATGTGTTAAAAAACGGTCTTTTTTCAGACAGCAGTTCATTAGCTTCAAATCCGTAATACCTGAGAAGCCAATCCGCCTGATATAACCTATGCTCTCTGCGAAGCGGCGGGTCTTTCTCCAATGCCGGAAGTGTACTGTCATTATTTACATTTATGAATGCAGAATAAAATACTCTTTTTAAATCAAATTTCTTGTACAAAGCCTCAGATACAGATATAATTTCAAAATCACTCTCACCTGTAGCTCCTATAATCATCTGTGTACTCTGACCCGCCGGAACAAACCCCCTGTTTGTTTCGGCTTTATTCCACATAGTAAGTGCACCGCCTCTGTCCGGTACCTCAGGCAGAATATTGGTATTTTTCTGAAAATCTGTTTTCTGCTTTGGCAATATGGATACCTGCATTCTATCTGCTTTCTCATATTCTCCTCCAACAAACTCTAACTGTCCCCTATCCTTTTTCAGCAGACTATAATCCTTTTTTGTCAGAGCATCATCCATATGGCGTCCCAGCCTCTTCGATGTATGCCAATACGCACTCCTGTTTCCGCCTTTCATGCCAAGTTTTTCCATACTCTCTGCCATTCCGAGCTGAATCTGTCTCATAGGTGTCAATATATTTTTTCTTGATTTATTTGGAGCCAGTTCTTTTAATCCAGCCTCTGTCGGAAGTTCAAGATTTACACTCATCCTGTCAGCATACCACCCCGCAAGTTCTACAAGTTCCTGCGAAGCACCCGGAATAGCTTTGCAATGTATATAACCATTAAATCTATGAACCACTCTTAAATCATGCAAAGTCTTACATATCAGTTCCATAGTATAATCAGGTGAATATAAAATACCTGAACTCAAAAATAAACCTTCTATATAATTTCTGCGATAAAACTCCATGGTGAGACGGCAGACTTCTTCCGGTGTAAATGAAGTTCTCGGTACATCATTTGATACACGGTTTATACAGTATTTGCAATTGTAGATACATTCATTCGTAAAAAGTATCTTGAGTAAAGATATGCATCTTCCATCAGCTGCAAAACTGTGACAAATTCCACATGATACAGCATTTCCCAGCTCGCCTTTTACTCCGTCACGATGTACTCCGCTTGATGTACACGCCACATCATATTTAGCCGCATCTGATAAAATCTGTAATTTTTTCATAAGACTCATATCATTTTCCAGTACCATTGCTCCACCCCTCTTCCGAACTTTTGTTCCAAACGTTTGTTTTATTCTAACATCTTATTTTTTCAAAGTCAACATCTAATTCTTTACATCTTTTTGACACAGCATACAAATATACTGTAGTATATAATCGTTACCGTTTATACTGACAGCGAATAATTAATAATTGATTTTTGTTATAACGGTAACATAAAATTCAAACTACGGAGGACACACATGAAAAAGAAATTTTTATCAAAATTACTGATATGTTCATTGATTATGCAATCAGTCTTTTTATTTTCAGATACAACATATTTTTTAAACAACACACACGTTTCTGCCGCTATTACAGGCAAAAGCCCATTTACAAGTTCAACCTACACCCACAACGACATTTTTAAAAACTATAATATCTACAATGGAATAGATGTTTCAAAATATAATGGCGACATAAATTGGGATAAAGTAAAAAAGGACGGTGTCGATTTTGTCATTGTCCGTGTCGGTTACAGAGGATACGGAAAATCCGGTACTTTATGTACCGATCCTAATTATAAAGCTAACATCGAAGGTGCTCTGGCTGCCGGAATTAAAGTCGGTGTTTATTATTTCACCGAAGCTCTTACAACCGATGAAGCACGCGAAGAAGCCGAATTTTGCATAAGTAAAATAAAGGATTATAATATAACACTTCCTGTTGCTATCGATTATGAATACCCAACTGACGGCAAAAATCCTATCGGAAGAATGTATAATGCGAAATTAACCAAAGCAGAAGCAACGGCAAATGTAAAGGCTTTTTGTGCTGCCGTAAAAAAAGCCGGATATACCCCTCTTGTATATGCAAACAAAAGTGATTTATCAAGTCTAATAAACGGCAAAACAATCGGAAACACTTATAAAGTATGGCTTGCAAACTATACCACAAAGACAACATACGCAAACAGCTATGAATACTGGCAGTATACAAGCAGCGGAAAAGTGAACGGCATAACAGGAAAAGTCGATTGCAACTTTTGGTATACCAAAAAAAGTATAGATACAGCAGAAGCTACCTCATCACCTGTCATAACCCCAACTAATACACCAAAGCCTACTGCTAAACCGACTACTAAGCCTACTGTTAAGCCGACCGCTAAACCGACCGTAAAGCCTACTGTTAAACCGACTGCCAAGCCTACCGTTAAACCCACAACAACTCCTGCTTCGACTACAAAAATAAGTGCTCCAAAACCATTTAAGGCTGTTTCAACATCAAAATCAATTACGCTCAAATGGACTGCTCCGAAAAATGCAACCGGATTTGAAATATACAGAAAAGATTTTTATGATGGAAAATACAAGAAAGTCAAAACAATAAACAATGTAAAAACGCAAAAATACGTTGATAGCAACGTCGAAAATTACCACGAATATTATTATAAAATAAGAAGTGTAAATTCAAAGTCAGCAAAAAAACTGTACAGCAATTATCTTTCACTTACGGTTTCTGCCATGCAGCACAAAGCAGCCATAACAACATCTTCTTTGAAACTTTTAAAGAAGCCTTCTGCTCAGGCAGATACACTTAAAACACTTCCCAAAAAATTCATACTTGAATATACGGGCAAAACCACTTATAAAAATAATACGACATTTTTACATATGTACTATTATACAAAAAACAAAAAATACAATTGCTGGCTGCCGGCTGATTCAAAGTTAAAATATTATAAAGGTGGAACAGCTAAAACTTCAACTAAACTGCTTAAAGAAGCAAAATCTATTACAAATGCAATAGTTAATGTTCCGTCAGGCTCATACGTGGCTGTTCTCAGCACCAAAAAAGTCGGATTGCTAAGTTTTTATAAAGTAAGATATTCCGACTCAAGTAAATCATATGTCGGATATGTAACTGCCAAACATATAGTTTTACAATAATTTTGATACAAAAAAGCAGCAGAAAACATTATTAACAATTTGTTTTCTACTGCTTTTTAAATTAAACTTTATTATTTATAATCAAACTTAAATACTGTAACGGACATTGGCGGAAGATTAAATTCTATAGAATAATCTTTTCTTTCGCATTCAATTTTTTCCGCTTTTATTGTCTTTTTAATGTTTGCTCCTGTTCCTCCGAACTTTTCATCATCAGACGATAAAACTTTCACATAATCTCCTGCACACGGCACTCCTGTACGATATTTCTCATATGATACCGGTGTAAAGTTACACACAAATAATAACTGATTTTTTGCAGAACTTCCACGCCGCACAAAGCTCACTGTACTCATGTCGGCATTGTCGCAGCTCATCCACTCAAAACCAATAGGCTCACAGTCATTCACATACATTGCATCATATTTTTCATAAAGTTTATTGAGCTCTCTGACATACGCCTGCATCTTCTGGTGCATATCATAATCAAGAAGTTCCCAGTCAAGACTGCGTTTTTCACTCCACTCTCTAAACTGTGCAAATTCCTGTCCCATAAAAAGAAGCTTCTTTCCCGGATGACCGTACATAAATCCATACGCTGTACGAAGATTGGCAAATTTCTCCTCGTATTCACCGGGCATTTTCTCTATCATTGAACATTTTCCATGAACAACCTCGTCATGAGAAAGTACCTGAATAAAGTTCTCACTATATGCATATTGCATGCTGAAAGTCAATTTGCCGTGATTATTTGCTCTGAAATAAGGGTCAAGCTTCATATACTCAAGGAAATCATTCATCCATCCCATATTCCATTTAAATAAAAATCCAAGACCGTTCATTGAAACCGGTGATGTAACACCTGCCCACGCAGTTGACTCCTCAGCTATTATCTCGGTTCCCGGACATTGTTTCTCAAACTGTTCATTCATATGTCTGAAAAGATTTATGGCGTCGTAATTTTCATTGCCGCCTTTTTCATTTGGAAGCCACTCTCCATCATCTTTTCCATAATCAAGATATAACATCGATGCAACCGCATCAACTCTAAGTCCGTCAACATGAAACTCCTTGAGCCAGAAAAGTCCATTTGCAACAAGGAAATTCTCAACCTCTCTCTTGCCATAATTGAAGATGTAAGTGCCCCAATGAGGGTGCTCGCCCCTTCTCGGATCAGGATGTTCATAAAGAGGCTGTCCGTCAAATCTTCCAAGACCATGTTCATCTTTAGGAAAATGCGCCGGTACCCAGTCAAGAATTACATGAATGCCTTTTTCATGCATATAATCAACAAAATACATAAAATCTTTAGGTGTTCCGTATCTTCTTGTAGGTGCATAATATCCGGTCACCTGATATCCCCATGAACCGTCAAACGGATGCTCTGCTATACCCATAAGCTCAACATGGGTATAGCCCATCTTTTTAACATACTCCGCAAGCATAGGTGCCATTTCACGATAAGTATAAAATCCATCTTCCGTTCCGTCATCCTTTTTACGCCACGAACCGATATGAACTTCATATATTGCCATAGGCTCTCTGCGAAGCTCGTCCCTGTCTTTCTTTTCACGCTCACGCATCCACTTTGTATCATTCCATTTGAAGCCACTTATATCCGCAACAACAGATGCATTTGCAGGGCGAAGTTCTGAACAATTCGCATACGGGTCTGATTTCATAAGAACTTCACCTGTTCTTGTAAGTATCTGATATTTATAAATTGCCCCGGGCTCAACCCCAGGAATAAACAATTCATAAACACCCGAAACCTGAAGTGTTCTCATAAGATGAATTCTTCCATCCCACATATTGAAACTTCCTGCTACACTTACCGCTCTTGCATGAGGTGCCCATACTGCAAAATATGTGCCTTTTACGCCATTTATAGTCATAGGATGCGCACCTAATTTTTTATATATTTCGTAATGTTTGCCCTCTGCAAAATAATATAAATCCTCATCACCAATCTGTGGTTCAAAACAATATGGATCTACATATTCAATAATATCATTTTCAGAATACTGAACTTTCACTTTGTATGGAGCTCTGTAATTCTTTCTTGGAATATATTTTCCAAAAAATCCTGAACTCTCACCTATTTCTTCTAATTCAAGTTCATTTTTTCCCGACATATCAGTTATAAAAACTCTCTCAGCTTCAGGTCTGTATATAGTAAAAACCTGACCTCTGCCAAAGCTGTGCAATCCCAGTAAATTATGCGGTGCATTATGTCTGCCCTCAAGCAGTTCATCATATTCAACCCAGTTTATCCACTGGTCCATCTTTTCCTGCATACGCTTTCCCCCAAATCTTTTTTAGGAAAAGCGGACATTTTGTACCCACTCTTCCTTTAATAATTTGATGCCAAGGTCAAAATCCCTTTTGACCCCTGCATCATAATTTTGATTGATAATTAAAATGTGCTTAAATCAAATCGTCAACAGCTTTTGCCATCTGCTCAGATTTTTTATCTGCATCTTCAAGAGATGTTCCGACAACACCATAGTAGAATTTAATCTTTGGCTCTGTTCCTGAAGGTCTTACACACATCCATACATTATCTTCCATATCAAAATAAAGTACATTTGACTTTGGAAGGCCTGTAGGTTTAACCTCACCTGTTGCAAGGTCAGTAATAGTATCTGCCTGATAATCCCTAAATGAAAGTACCTTGTGTCCATCAATTTCCTTAGGCGGATTCTTGCGAAGGTCTGACATGATTTCCTGAATTTTTGCAAGTCCCTCAATACCTTTCATGGTAACTGCTTTTACGCCATCCTTGCAATATCCGTATCTCTCATACATTGCAATCATTGCATCCCAGAGTGTCATATTCTTTGTCTTATAGTAAGCTGCTGCCTCACAAAGAGCCATAGTTGCAACGATAGCATCCTTATCTCTTGCATGAGTACCGATAAGGCATCCGTAACTCTCCTCAAATCCAAACAGATATGTACCTTTACCTGTTGTCTCAAAATTAAGTATCTGCTGTCCTATATATTTAAATCCTGTAAGAACTTCTATAAGCTCTACTCCATAATATTTAGCAATCTCATCTGCAAGATTTGATGTAACAATTGTCTTGATAAGTTTTCCGTCATCAGGAAGTCCCTTTGTTTCCTTAATCTGAGAAATCTCATAATCAGCAAGAAGGCAGCCTGACATATTTCCGGTAAGTGTAATGTACTCACCTGACTTTGTATCTTTTACATAAACACCAAGTCTGTCTGCATCCGGGTCAGTTGCAAGAACGAGGTCCGCATCTTTTTCTTTTGCGAGTTTAAGTGCAAGTTCAAATGCTTCTGCTGCCTCAGGATTCGGATAACTTACAGTTGGGAAATCTCCGTCCGGAAGTTCCTGTTCAGGCACAACATAAACATTTTTAAATCCAAGTTCTTCAAGAACACGTCTTGCCGGAATGTTTCCTGTACCGTGAAGAGGTGTATAAACAATTTTAAGCTTGTCTCCCATCTCTTTAATGCTGTCCCAATGGATAACCTGTTTTTTAAGCTCTTCAATATATTTATCATCTATATCCTTGCCAATCTGCTGATATAATCCCTGTTTAACAGCATCTTCCTTAGCCATTGTCTTAACTGTGTTGTAATCCGTAACAGCTTTAACTTCATCCATAATACCTGTATCATGAGGCGGTGTAATCTGAGCACCATCTTCCCAGTACACTTTATAGCCATTATACTCAGGCGGATTGTGACTTGCTGTAACATTTATTCCTGCAACACATTTAAGCTCTCTTACCGCATATGAAAGTTCTGGTGTAGGTCTGAGTGATTCAAATACATATGCCTTGATTCCATTTGCCGCAAGACAAAGTGCAGCTTCATCTGCAAATTCAGGTGACATATGACGTGAGTCATATGCTATAGCAACTCCCTGCGACTGCTTGCCCGCTTTTATAATATAATTAGCAAGTCCCTGTGTAGCCTTGCGTACTGTATAGATGTTCATACGGTTTGTACCGGCACCGATAACACCTCTAAGTCCGGCTGTACCAAACTCAAGGTCCTGATAAAAACGTTCCTTAATTTCGTTGTCATCATCTGCTATAGCTTTAAGTTCAGCTTTTGTCTCCTCATCAAAGTAAGGGTTTGAAAGCCATGACTCATAAATCTCTTTGTAATCCATCTTGTATATCCTCCTATTTCTGCTCATTTTATATTTATTTATCAGCATCCTCAATCAAATCCGAAAATGAAAGTTTTGCATTCTTATCATCATCCAGAATATCAATTGAGTAGCTTTTTGTCTCATAACCTGTCTTGCTCAAAGTAATCGTCTGTGAGCCTATAACTTTTGTAAACTTGCAGGGAACAATTCCCTTATAAACATTGTCCAGATAAACCTCTGCGCCCTCCGGTGCAGTTACTGATATGGTATGTTTACTATCAATTTTTCTTGTCTGGCTTTTTGCTGTTGCCGTCGGTGCTGCCGTGGCTGCCGCTGTACTCTCAGGAGACTGTGTAGCTGCCGATGCAGTATCTTCTTTCGGCTCAAGACTTATATTTATGGTCTTGTCCGCCTCTGCAACAGTAAGCCGTCCGGTATAAGTATTATAGCCATTTAAACTTGCCGTAACAGAATATGTTCCATAATTTAAAGAAATTGGTTTGCTGTAATCAATTCTTGTTCCGTTTATAAACAAGTCTGCACCCTGCGGGTCAACATTGAAACGTACACTTCCGACATTCTTCACGCTTTTTCTGTAATCACTAAAATCAAGCGTACTCTCCTTGTCCTCTTTCACCGTGACAGTCTTACTTGCTTTTGCCGCACCCTTGCTTATCGTGATACGATATGTTCCACAGCTGACTGTTATAAGCATATTTTTTGTAACAGGCAATATTATATCATCATCAATATTTATCATACCGCCCAAAAAATCACTGTAATTTAACAAATGTATATAACCGTGTCCCTCCGTTCTCACAACAGAGTACACTTTGTATCCTACTCCGCGTACCGTAAGTTTGTCCTTATCACTGAGTTCCAGCATATCTATCTTTTTATCATCAATAGAGCCAAAATATGTCTGTTCGGAATACTGATAAAGCTCTCCTGCAACTTCCATTGAACACTCCTCAGTATCAAAAGTAAACTTATCTACATCACTGTATTCCCACGCATCATCCGGCACTTTCATGGAGACAACTCTTGCGTCATCCGTTCTGTATGTGGTTTCCATTATCTGACCCAGCTCAAGCTCATCCCCATCAATCTCTTCTTTATACTTATCAGTAATCTCAGAAGATGCATCATAGTTCATGATAGTGTCAACATCCGTATCAATTTCTCTGACTGAAATCTGCCTGAGTTTTTTATCTATGCGTGTAATAATTCCTGTGAAGCTCTGTGTTTCTATAGGTTCAGCTGTCTGCTGCTGACCTTTTTGGTAATTTGAGGACTTTCCACATCCCATCAAGACCCCCGCAAAAGCCATAATTATAAGCATTAGGCATATCAGCCTGAACCTTATACTTTTGTACATCAATATATCCCCCCAAATCAAAAAGTCAGTGCACAGCCTGCTTTTTCTGACCTACACTGTACCTTTTGATTATACCTCAAAACTGCTTAAAAAAAAAGTCAAACTGTCAAATCTTTTATCTTAGCGATAAATTTTTGTCTGTCACTTTCCTGATTCCTTATTTTTTCAAGTTTTTCATAATTTTTTTCCGAAATCCACGTCTTTTTGCCATTATAATAAAAATTAACCAGTTTCCAGTATTTCTCCGGATACACCAAAAGTGCATATAACATTTCCAGTTCACCCGTTTCCATTTCCCTGCTGTTAATATATGCCTTAACAATTGATATACCCATGTCACTGTTCCAGCTGTTTTTTTCCATGATTTTTCTAATCCAGTCATAAAGATCAGTAACCTGAAGCCCCACTGCCGCTTTTTCAAAATTAGATGTAATTATATTTTCTCCTGCAAATGAAATATTATGATAATTATAACTTCCATGAATTATTCTGTTTTCACTGATTGTCTTTTCACATAATTTATCCGCATTGCATTTTTTAATATACTCAAGTGCTTCTAATCCCTGATTGTAAAATTCCTTAAACGAGTTCAAAATACTTATTTCCATGCGGTTTTTCTTCTTTTTTGCTTTAATATAACTATTTACACGCTTCATTTCATTGTTGTGTTTTTCAAACATAGAAATAATATCAATTTTAGATGTGTTTAATTTGATAGCCAAATCCGTAGAAAGTCTCATATATTTATGTAAATACGCTAGATGTGATGCTGCCATGCAAACCTGTTTTTCATCTTTTATGTCACATTCCTGTGATTTAAACCATCTTCTCACTACCCATTTTCCGCCACATGGGTCATCACTTATATATTTTTCAGAATTATTTTTCAAAGCAATGTCTACATATTCATATCCATTTTCGACTAACCGTTCTTTTACGTTTTCCTCGAAAAATATTTTTGTCTCATCTCCAAGATATGGTTTAACAACATAAAACCTGTCTCCACTCTCAATAACCACCGAACCTCTGACACGCCTTCTTGTTCTTATATCAAGCTCATATTGTTTAAGCACTTCATCAACTTTCTCATCCATTCCCATAAAAAAACACCTCCATAACATACCTGACTAACAGACACATCCATGCGGTACAATACATGTACCTGTACATTTGTATCTTATTCAAGGTATGCTATAGAGGTGAACTTTAGAACCCCATCACTGAAACCAAAATCAAAACCTCAGCATTTATAAGAAAATGCTGAATTCACAAATTAGGAGCTTCACCGATTTAGGTATTAGTTAGTACTTTTATACTTAATTTTATCGTATATGAATTGATTATTTTTTTTATCGTATTTCAATGTCTGAACAACCTCACCTATCTTATTTCCTACTGTTCCAATCGAAATATCATCACCTATTTGTATTTTCCCATTTTCTATTTTACATTTTCGTATTCCTACTATACCTTCTAATTTTTTTCCGGGCACATCTTGTTTACTACAAACTTGTTGTCGAAAATCTACTGCCGAAACTTCCACGACTAAATTTTTTTCTCTATCAGCAGATATTGAAACATCGTTATCTTCCCATAGCGAGTCAGGCGTAGATATTTCCGACCATTCTCCATTTGTCTTTCCAAATATTTGAATATCGCACGATACTCCAAACGCACCACCTTCTAAAAACATTACAATTTCTTTTCTGCCATCCCCCGTAACATCTGCTAATTTTATATCAGGATGCGCATACCCGGCTCCTATAGCAACTCTTTTTAACATAACCTTTTTTCCGTTTAAAGTAATATTTGTATCTGTTACATCATTTTCATTTTGGCTAATAATCAATTTTTGACTGCTATTGCCAATATTTATTGCTTTCTCACATATGCTTTCATATTTTGTTGCTAAACCAGATGGCGTATTTGTTGTATCACATACAGATGTCTCTTTTGCAAAATCCCGATTTACAAATTGCCTTGATAACGCTCCAATTACCGTTATAAACACTATCGTCGCTATCATAGAAACAAATAATCTTTTCATACTTTTAATCACCTCTCAATAACAATAAATAGACATGTTTTTTCTCTACCCTATTTGTAAGATAATCTCTCCATTTATTTTTGTCAACAATATTTCTGCTTGAATTATTCTCGCTGTGGCTTTTTAACGCAAAGATTGATAAAGGATGTTTTTCTTTACTTTTATAATTATATTAAAAACAGCCACAGAAAACACGATAAAATCGTGATTTTCTGTGGCTATTATTTTTTTTAATAATGTCTGAAGTTGTTATCCTTCAATTGCAATATATTTATGTTCATCTACTTTCTTCTCAGGCTCTTTTTTCGGAACAAAAAGTTTCAAAATACCGTGTTTAAATTCAGCTTTAACATCTTCCTGTTTAACAGCCTCACCAACATAGAAACTTCTCTGGCATGCTCCCGCATAACGCTCTTTGCGAATATATCTTCCGCTTTCTTTCTCTTTTTCGTCCTTATCAAGACCCTTAGCTGCACTGATAGTTAAATAACCGTCCTCAATAGAAGCATTTATTTCATCTTTAGTAAAGCCGGGCAAATCAATTTCAAGCTCATAACCGTCTTTTTTCTCTTTAATATCAGTTTTCATGATTCTTCCTGCTTTTTTACCATATAACTTCTTCTCGGTATTTTTCATGCTCTTGTCAAAATCATAAAATGGAAATTCATCAAACCAATCATCAAACAAATTTTCTCCAAAAATACTAGGCATTAACATAAGTCATCTCTCCTTTTCATATATGCTTTATTACCTTGTTTCATGGAACCGGGATGTTTCAGTAACTCAGAAGATTTCTTTTTTATTTCAATCTTCAAATTCAATTGTATGATTGAAATTCTTTTCTTCTTTTTGTTCCCTTCCTTTGTTCTGATTATGTTATATCACTTTTATTAGCACTCGTCAAGAGTGAGTGCTAATAAATTTTGTGAACTTTTTGTGTCCTGTTAATAATTTCGCCTGCAACGAATTTTGAAAAGGAGTACTTTCCCTACACCAATTCGACCATCGAAACCAAAAGCACTGCAACACAGGCTGCTACGGCAACAGTAAGCAGGCTCCTTCTTCTATACGCAAAGAACACACCGACTATAGTTCCTGCTATTCCCGAAATCAAATCCGCCGTCGAATAAATTATTGCCGGAAATGTCATTGCGCCGAGCACAGCATATGGAACATACGCCAAAAACGATTTGATAAATCTGTTTTCTATTTTCCCACTAAACGCCGTCAGAGGTATTGCTCTGATAAGATATGTAACTCCTGCCATCACTATAAGATATATAAAAAATGTCTGTGTATTCATTTATTTTTCCTTTCCGGTATATTAGGTACAACAACTTCATTTTATTTTACTTACTTCACTTTCATAAATCGCTTCTTTGTCACCCGCTAATCTTTTTCCTCTGCGTCATCATCAATCGGATAAAGCAATGCTCCGGCTGCCGATGCTATAACGGCGCATATTATTATCACAAATCCTGATGATACCTTGTTCAAAACAGGAAGCCACTTAAACATACAACTTAAAATCACTGCAATTATTATTACCTTGAGATAGCGGCTGTCATCCCTTGCCGCCGGGAGAATTATTGCTAAAAACATTCCGTATATCGCTATACCGAGTGCATCACTTATAACTGCCGGAAGAACACCGCCAAGTACTGCTCCAAACGCTGTTCCGGCTATCCATCCGACATATGAAACAGATATTATTCCAAGCATGTAATACTTGCTTATCGTCTTGTTACGGCTGACTGAAACCGCAAATATTTCATCCGTGACGCAAAAACTCACTGCCATTCGTGTCGGTTTCTTAAATGTACTGTCCACTTTCTGAGCAAGAGATAATGACATAAGTGCATACCTTATGTTTATTACAAGCTGAGTCAATGCCATCTCGACAAGACCGCCGCATGCTGCCATAATCTCAACACCCGCAAACTGTCCCGCTGATGTTACATTGGCAACCGAGATAAGTATCGCCTGCCATGCCTTCAGTCCCGCCGATACCGCCATTATTCCAAAAGCAAAACTAACCGACAGATACCCAAGTGCTATCGGTATTCCATCCTGTACTCCTCTTTTTATGTCCTTCTTTTTCTCTAAGCTATTGTATTTCATTTCTACAACCTCATTCATGTATATATTTCCCAAAATATTTTTTCTCACATATAGTTGTACTACTTTGCCTTTTTACTGCTTTATATATTTTTCCCACTCAGATCTGATTAAAAATCTTATATTTAACAACCGCAAATGCTTCTCTGACAAAACTGTTAGGTATCGTAATCGGCTTTGTTTTTGCACTTGCACCACTCACATCTGTATAACCCATTTTCTTTGCTATGCATTTTGCCCTGTAAATATGAAAATCATTACTGACAATAACAATCTTTTTTGTTTTGCTGCCAATAATCTCCGCCGAATATTCGAGATTCTCGCTCGTGTTTTCTGATTTGTCCTCAAAGATTATTCTATCACTTTTTATTCCGTTTTTTATAAGATAATCTGACATGGCTTTTGCCTCTGTTATATCCTCACCTTTTCCCTGACCACCAGATACAACAACCTTTGTTCGTGTATTTTCATTTAGATAATCAATCGCCACATCAAGACGATATTTTAAATTTAATGTAACTCGAGTTCCATTTACTCTCGCACCCAGAACCACGATATAATCCGCATTTTTCTCTGGTTTCTGAACAGCATTTTTTATGATAAGCACTTCCGCAAAGCTAAACACCACTAAAAACAGGATAACACATATTATAAATATCCCCGTTATAACCTTTGGCAAATGTAACTTACCAAAATAGCAAAGTCTTAAAATCACTCCAAACGCCACCAAAAACAAACCAAGAAGCAGCCAAAAATATGTAAATGTATTATTCAGTCCTATAATAACCGCATAAATTCCAAAATATAATATAGATGCTATGCCTAGTATCCATAAAATAAAAGAATAAAACATATTCCCCCCTATAAATTAAGCTGTAAGTCGATACCGATTTGATTATTTGCTCAACTACCTGCTGTGGTTAAACTGCACAACTGCATATGCTTTTCCGTCTACATCATCAAGCGAAACAAATGTCTTATTCTCCTGCCTGCAGATAAACGGAACAATCGTATCTCCAAGAAGCGCCTGCTTTTTGTATTCAACACGCAGTTCCGACACTTTAGGAAGCTCAATCTGATTCATAGCCATTCTTACATACTGACCATTGTTTACATGATGATTTGTATCAAGCTGTGACTCCTGCACCACAAACTCTCTGCCTTTCACAACATTTTCAGGCATTTTGATTTTTCTCGGAGCATACTCCATTTCAAGCGGTTTATGTTTACCGTAAACATCCCCGATTTCAGGAGTAACTATCATCGGTCTGTTTTTCTTTAAGTCCATAAGCACCCACAGGGAATTGGCAATTGCAACTCTTGTGCCATCTTCTTTTGTAATCAGAAAATTTCTATGACCAAACATTTTTTCATATCCAAATGACTGCGTGCCAATAGTGATATTTTCTCCCATTTTGGGATACTCATCAATCACAATCTGCCATGAATTAAGAATCCATGCTAATTTTTTTTCTTTATGAAATTCAAGCCCAACCCCCAAATCTTCTGACTGGAAATTTGTGCAATCCTGCATATAATTTATTATTCCATCGAGTGTCAGTCTTGCATTGCTGTCCACCTCACTATATCTTACCCTACTGTTAAAAGTATACATCTCTATCCCTCTCCTCTATCCAGATTCTTTGCATATTCGATTCCAAAAACATCAGCCTCATCCTATAAGCACTTCTTTGCCTCTAAACGCAAAGCCATAGTGTCTGATATTTTCTTTAAAATAAAGCTATCATATAGATATGTTTATCATAACATTCCCAAAAAGCAAAGTAAAGCAGGACTAACACCTTGCAATCCTGCTTTACTTTGCTTTTTAATTTTTGATCTCTACTTCCATTTGGTATCTCCCAGTAAAACAAATCTTTCATATGTCAGACATTTCCCTGTATAATATCTTTTTTATTATAAATCATAAATAACAAAAATATTTTTACTAGAATATATATTGTAAGTACACCAAGCACTACTATTTTGGACAGTGCTATCTTATTACTCCTGCCTGTCATCGCAAGGTTGCTGTAACACAAAAGATAAAGATATTTACTTTTACCACATGTGTAAATCAAATCACCCAAAAATATATGAAATACCAAAATCACCATTTCAATCATAATCGCAATTCTGGCATCAAATATAATCTCAAATATCGCCTCCCACAATGCAAGATTTAAACACACCATGTAAAATACCATTATATAATATATAAATTGTCTTATGTCACTTTCGGTTTCTTTCATATGTAAAACTTTAGCCTCAAGAAAATAAATAACAATCAATGAGAATATTATCTGTACAAGACCTTTTATGTGATTAAAAACAATCTTTCCAACTATCATGTATCTTTTTCTGTTTCTGGTTACATGCAATATCCCATAACCATTTACATATTTTTCCGTATCCATAAACATATAAAACAATACAAGACCAAACAGAAACAGTATTCCTGCATAAAAAATAGGATCACCAACAAACTTTACACCAGCAAAAATATTTTCATACTTAAATACCACATTTATTCTAAATACATACGATACATAAAGAAACATTCCCATAATACACCAGAATTTTTTATTACTCAAAATATTCATCACTTCACCCCCAAAAGACATGGCATCTATTATTGTCAGATCAAAACAGCAGTTGTCTGCTTTCCGAAAACACCATTATGCCACAGATAACTGCTTATAACACTTTTATAATTCATCTTGTCTCACCTTAAATATAAATGTAACTGTACTTATCAAAAGCCCTGTTCCCACATATAAAGCAACCGATTTTATAAAATCTTCAAAACCATACTCTATAAAAGGCTGTGTGGCATATGTCAAATTGTATGGCGTCGTCTGAAGCCACATCCATATAAAAAATCCGACAATATATGTAATAGTATATCTCTTACTTATAAATGCCAGTGACTGTGTTATAAGTCCACACATCCCAACTAGAAATGCCGTAACAAAAACATATAAAAGATACATTAGATTTGGATACCTTCCCTCTATCCTAAACCATTTTTCGTACTTATCATCAAATAAAACCTCCAAACCCATAAAATTATTCCCATCTCTAAAAATTATCTGGGCAAGTACAAAATTCAAAAGCAGACTCAATGCAAATACAACAAATGGTATCAAAAACGATGCAGCATATTTACTCAACATATATTTTTTCCTTGAACCCCTTGAAAGCATTATATTTGTATACCCCTTTTTCGATTCCCATATATATCTGTCACTTACCAGATTAAGTACAAAAAACGGCAAAAGCCATAAAATCATAATCTGTGTAGTATGCCCTTGTGTACTCCGTGACAAAAATGATGCATATGCCGGATGTGCCAGCCAACCACTTATAAATCTTCCGCCCTCTTTTTCACATTCTATTTCTGATTCACGATCAGCCTCCAGTATTTCCTCTTTATGTGCCCTTTTATAACTAACTTGCAATTGTTTAGCAGCCATATTTATATCCATAATCGGAATCAAAAAAATAATCAATGCAATTATTAACACTCTTTTACTCTTTAATACACTAAGTATTTCTTTCTTTAACATTTTTATCTCCATTCCGAAGCGTTTATGTAATTACTACTGGCATCTATTGTTATGCTTAAATGAAAAATACCAGCCTCAGCCTATAATCACTTCCTTACCTCCGATTTAATCTTTCCATCTGCCATATTTATCTTCACATCTGATAAAAGCTCAATGTCCTCTTTATTGTGACTTGCCACTATAATCAATACACCTTTTTCTTTTAATTCAAGCAGAAGTTTTCTTATATCATTTATGCTTTCTTCGTCTAGTGCATTAGTCGGCTCGTCTAAAAGCAACAATTTAGGATGCTCAAATATCGCCTGCGCTATTGCAAGTTTCTGCTTCATTCCAAGAGAATATGTTCTTACTTTCTTTCCTTTAACATCATGCAGACCAACTTTTTCCAATGTGCTATTTATGTCATCATCTGTCGCAGTCTTTCTGATTTTTCCAAGAATCTTTAAATTGTCATATGCATCATACTGCGGCATAAGTTCCATATTTTCTATTATAACGCCCATATCTTTCGGAAAACTTATTTCCTTATGAAGAACTTTCCCATCTATAATCACCTCTCCTGATGTTGGAAAAATCAGACCAGCAACAGCTCTCATTAACATTGTCTTTCCCGAACCATTTCTGCCATACAAACCATATATATTTCCACCTTCAAATTTGTACGATATATTATCAAGCACATTTCTGCCTTTAAGTTTTTTGCTATAATTTTTAACTTCCACTTCCATCTATTCTTCCTCCCTGTAAAACGAATATTCAATATATCAGCCATTTCTATGCATCAAATTATATTCGGTATTATTTAATGCAATAATGAAAATCTATATCAAGCCTCACACAATATCCTTTTTTTCATAAATAATTCCTGCAACTATATATATCCCTGTTGTTATGGCAAAATCCTTTACTCTTTTCAGAAGCCATATAGCTATCTGCATATATCCTCCAAAAGACATGTTATCTATTATCGTCAAACCAAAGTAGCAGTTGTCTGCCTTAAGAAAAAATACTACAAATATATTTACGGCTATTGTCAGTAATAATGATACTATTTTTAATTTTGTTATCACATACAATAGCAGATAACATACTCCGCCAAAGCTGAATATAATAAATACTGCAATATAATAAAACATCATTATACCCCAGAAATTATTTTTAATAAGTATATCTTTATCAACAAATATAGACACTCCTACAACCTGCACCCCCACATATATAAACGAATAACCTGCACTCAGTTCAAGCATCTGTAAAAAACATTTTCTAAACGATATAGTCCTTCCTGCCCTTGATACCGCTTTTATCGAAAAAGGCTCTATCTCCTTAAAAACAAACATCAAAAATACCGCCATATATATAACTGCGATATTCATATAATGACCATATCCCCCATGTGTTCCAACTATCGCTCCCAATAAATCTTCTTTCTTCTCAGTATATATAAGATATTTTTCTTCCCAATACCAGAAAGCCGCATACATCCCCGACAGCCCCAGATAACTGCTTATAACACTTTTATAATTCATCCTGTCTCACCTTAAATATAAATGTAATCGTACTTATCAAAACCCCTGTTCATGCAATTTTTTATCACTTCCATCCATACACGAAAATATGAATTCTAGCAAAAAAATCTTTTCCAAAATTCTAACCAATTGTCATCTGTAAAAAAACTCATAATTCATTACACTCCTTTACAATTAAATTTTCAAACATTGCAATATTCGATTATTTTAATCATAGCAGACATATATAATATTTTCTAGAACAATGCGACAAATGGTCGTTTTTTGCGATAAACGGTAATTTTTTTATTGTTCAATCGTATCCTAATGACATTAAGTATAAACATAGCTTGTTTATTAACACTAATATAATTTTGACTTATATAATGTTATATTTTATACTTATATAAATATAATTTAAAAAAGGAAACAATTTTTATGAATTTAATACTCATTAACATTGGACAAACTCTCAACTACATATTAGAACTTACAATTATTTTATATATTCTAAAAAATATATTATTCATTACTATGAGCACTTCAAAAATACGGCAATACTTAAGTCTTGCTTTTATGCTCGCATGGGGAATATATACATATTTTTCAAACACACCACTGCCTGAAACCTTTATTATATTTCCCATTGTATTGTTATTATTCAAAGAATCTCTGTTCATTATTATATTTATTGTTACTATATTGACACTTGCAATCAATATAATAAACTCTATCTGTTTTTATACCCTTTGTCTTGCAATACATATCACATATAATAATAAATTATTACATATACTTATTATTTTATTATCACTTGTAATAATGCTGACATCTATTGCTATGCTTAAATCCAAAATAAATATTGATATTAATACTTTCAAAAAAATTAAAACAAAAAATCTGACTCTAATCCTACCTGTAATATTTGTCGATTTTTTTCTGTCAGGTGTTTCTTGTTTACTATTTTACCAAAATATAAACTATATAGGACGCCGACTGTTAATGTTGGCAATTTACATAATGATAATACTAAGTATTATTATACTTGTTTTGTATTTTCGTATTTCACATATACATTCTGAGCTTGAACAAATTGACAATTTAAAATCAAAAATGCTTTCATTAGAAGAGCAGTACTATAAGGACCTGCAAAATAAAAATATGGATTTGCGTGCCTTTAAACATGACTACAATTATCATATAACTGCAATGCAGGCACTTGCTCAAAATAATAATTTTGAAGATTTAAAAATTTATGTAGAAAAACTCACACAAATAAAAGCAAATGTATATTTTATATCTACCAACAATGTAATTGCAGATGCCATCATAAACTATTTTTATGAAAACTTACCTAAAAATACTGAATTTAAAATCGACGGAAAATTTTTAGAAAATACTTTTGTAAGTAATGACGACCTCTGTGTTATAATTTCAAATTTGCTAAAAAATGCTTACGAATCTATATGCCGTATCACACCTACTGACCAAATTTCAGATAAAAATAATAAACAACAAACTGATAAACATATATATGTTTCGCTCTATAATGACGAAAATAATATCACAATGTATATTGAAAACACCTGCACATCACTTCCAAATCAATCTGGCACAAACTTTTTCACTTTAAAATCCGATAGCATAAATCATGGTTTTGGACTAAAAAATGTAAATAATACAATTAAAAAATATAACGGAAAACTTGAACTTAAATCAGAAAAAAAATACTTTTTATACCTATGTATTCTTGCATAATATAATATAACTTATCAGAAATTATGAAGTAATTTCTGATAAAAGGCACTGTTCTTGTGCCGCCAATTGATTATAAGGTTCGCGAAGCGGTTCCTATAATATAAAAAATTACCACTTATCGCATAAATTGACCACTTATCGCATAAATGTTGTTTTTTATCCTTTAACTTGATAACATAACAAATATATACTTTATAACATCAGGGAGGAACTTTAACAATGAAAATCGGAATCTGTGATGATGACTTACAAATAAGAACACAACTATTAATTTTATGTAAAAAGCTTGGTTACAATGATATATCCCAGTTTGAGTCAGGCGAGAAACTCCTTAGTTCCAATATATATTTATCACTTACATTACTTTTTTTGGATATTGAAATGAAAGACATGACAGGTATAGAAGTAAAAAATATCTTAGAAAAGAGTTCTCCCTTTACCTTAATTATATTTATTACATCTCACAATGAACAGATAAAAGATGCTTTTGGACGAAATGTAATTTCATTTATTTCCAAACCATTTTCAGAAATATCAATAAGACATAACATTGAAAAAGCAGCTTACCTAAGCCATAATTTTTTACCAGTCAAAATAGACGACAACATCGCTGTTCCTTGCGAAGAAATACTATATCTGTGTTCAGAACAAAAATATAGTATTTTTCACACAAAAAACGGAAACTCTTTTTCAAGCCGCAAATCAATGAAAGAATGGGCAAAAGAACTTGAAGAATTTAATTTTTGTCCTATTTCACGCTCAATAATCATAAACTTAAAACACTATAAGAAAATTCAAGAAAAAAAAGTAATCTTACATAACGGAATTTCATTTCCGATAAGTCGCCGTTACACCAATTTACTCAAACAAAAATTTGATGAATATGTTTTAAATATGCTTAGAATATAAACAACAACATCCAATCAAAAACATCAGCCTCATCCTATAAGCACTTCTTTGCCTCTAAACGCAAAGCCATAGTGTCTGATATTTTCTTTTTTCACACCTCTTTTTATAAGCTCTGCATCATAATTTTTTTCTTCTATCTGCTTTAACGCCTCATTTACCGTATCTTCAAGAGAACTCTCTTTTCTAGGATTTATCACCTTAAATTCAATCACTATTCCAGGCAGTTTGATATTCTCCTTGTCCTTTGGCTCAAGCATTATATCATATCTTCCGAAACCACTTTCGCGATTTGAAGTAACTATATAATCTTTTTTCTGACTAACCATAAGTCCTAATACAAATCCATGGTAAAAATTCTCAGGTCTTATCCTTGATTCATCTTTTCCCGCAACATCAAAGCAGCTGAAAGTACTACATGTAATTTCATTCATATAATAATTCATAGCATCTAAATCTCCGCCAAACATAGCTTTTACAAATTCGTCCGATGAATCGTCTCTTGTCTTAAACCACGCTTTTATCATATTTTCAAACATTAATTTCACTTCAAAATTTGTAAGACTCAATTCATATATATTTTCACCTTCCACATTTTCAAAGTCTACATGTTCTAATTTAAGATACCCACTTGCCAAAAGCAGACTCCATATTGCCTCTGAACTTGAATCGAGCTGATTAAATACTATCTGTTCATCTAATTCAGTTTTTAAATGCTTTCCTTCCAAAAGTTCTTCCATTATCCTTTTTATATTCACTGAGCCCGCCTGTATAAGTTTTGATACAAGACTATTTGAACTTGTCGACGCCCAAAAGGTACGATATCTCTTTTCATCAAGGAAATTAGTAATCGACCACGGATTATAAATATCTGTTTTGTTTCCAAAAGTAAAACCATCATACCATAATTTCACCTTTTCTTTTTCATCTGAAAGTCCCTGCTCATCAAGTGCGTTAAAAACTTCTTTCTCCGTAAAACCAAAACAATCAGAATATTCATCACTTGTGACCGTCACTACTTTAAGATTATTCAAATCAGAGAATATACTTTCTTTTGAAACCCTTGTTATCCCTGTCATAATGGCTCTCTCAAGATACGGATTTGTCTTAAATGTTGAATTAAAAAGGCTTCTTGTAAACGCTGCAAGTTCTTCCCAATATCCGCTTACATATGCCTCCTGCATAGGTGTATCATATTCGTCAAGCAGAATTATTACATCCTTTCCATAATATCTGCTAAGATAATCACTTAAATCATTTAATGTATATGAAATATCCTGCTCATTTGGATGCTCCAAAAAAGAAATATATCTTGCTTTTTCTGTATCACTTATTATATCTGAATCAAGCAAAAATCTGTTTTCTTCATATATTTTTACTATTTTTGCACATATCTGCTGTTTTGCAGTTACATAATCCTTTCCTTTTACCCCCGCAAAACTAAGAAAAATAACTGGATATGTCCCCTGAATCTCTCGATACTTTTCATCTTTCCATATATCAAGTCCCTCAAACAAATCCCCTCTGTCTGCATACTTATTTGAGAAAAAACAATTGAGCATACTCATATTCAATGTCTTTCCAAAACGGCGTGGGCGGGTTATAAGTGTTACATCATCTTTATACTCCCACCACTCTTTTATAAAGGCTGTTTTATCCACATAAAAACAATTTTCCTGTATGATTTTTTCAAAATCCTGTTTTCCTATACCAACCACTCTCGCCATATGCCTACCTCCCATAATTCAAGGATCACTCTCTATATCACTAACATTTTACCCTTCTGAAAAACTTTATTCATCCTATAAGCACTTCTTTGCCTCTAAACGCAAAGCCATAGTGTCTGATATTTTCTTTAAAATAAAGCTATCATATAGATTATTTATCATATAGATATGTTTATCATAACATTCCCAAAAAACAAAGTAAAGGCAACAGTGCCATACATATTTTGCAACCATACTCTCAGAACGCAAGCGTTACTGAGCGTGCAAGATATATGTATGGCACTGTGTTAGTCTCATTTGAAACTATAAATACTGGGACATATAGAGGTCGTAATACGCCCCTTTATTTTCAAGAAGTTCATCATGACTTCCTGCTTCCAAAATACCACCTTTATCAATATACATGATTTTGTCAGCATTCTTAATAGTAGAGAGTCTGTGTGCAATAATAAACGATGTTCTTCCTTTAAGAAGATTGTTAAGACCTTCCTGAAGTACGATTTCCGTTTCAGTGTCAATACTTGATGTAGCCTCGTCAAGTATCAGGATTGCCGGATTTGCAAGAAGTGCCCTGGCAAATGAAATAAGCTGTCTCTGTCCGACCGAAAGTCTGCTTCCTCTCTCATTTACCTGAGTATTATATCCTTCTTCCATCTCCATGATAAAGTCATGTGCACATACTGTTTTTGCAGCCCTTATCACTTCTTCATCAGTTGCAGTCTTATTTCCGTATCTGATGTTATCCATAATAGTTCCCGAAAATATAAAGCTGTCCTGCATCATCACACCCATCTGTGTTCTAAGTGAATGTATTTTTACTTTTGATATGTCAATTCCATCTATAAGAACCTCTCCGCTGTCAACATTGTAAAAGCGGCTCAAAAGATTTACAATTGTCGTTTTGCCTGCTCCTGTAGGACCTACTATCGCTATTGTCTGTCCCTGCTTTACATCAAAACTTACATCTTTAAGAATAGGCACACCATCCTCATAGCTGAATCTTACATGTTTAAAAGACACATCTCCTTTTATCGGAGGCATATCAGTTGCATCCGGTGCATCCTTAACCTCTACAGGCTCATCTATGGTTTCAAATATTCTTTCAAGATAAGAAATTGCAGTAAGAAGGCTGTTATAAAAACTTGCAATAGTATTTATAGGTGCCCAAAATCTGCTTATATACGCCGTAAATAAAATAAGCACACCGACTGTCACACCTGACTGTTCGCCGTTTATAATACACGAAACACCAACTACATATATAAATGATGTTGTTATTGTTGATATAAGGTCAACCATCGGTCCCATCGCAAAGTTATAATATACCGCTTTAAGCCACGCATTTTTATATGACATACTTAAATCATTAAATATATCCATATTTTTTTCTTCTCTTACAAATGCCTGTGTAACTCTGATACCGTTAATACTCTCTGCTATGTAGGCATTTAAATTTGACTGTTTGTTACTCTGAACCTGCCATGCATGGCTCTGTCTCCTCTTTAAAAATACAACATATATTATAAGCACAGGCAGTCCGCAAAGACATATAAGTGTAAGTTTTGGACTCATTGCAAACATAAATATCAATATAAAAATAAGATTGCAAAGGTCTGTTATTGTATTTATGATACCATTTGAAAGAAGGTCACTAAGGTTATTTACATAATTTACCACCCTTACCTGAATCTTTCCATGCGGTCTTTCATCATAATAACTAAACGGAAGTTCCTGAAGATGTTTAAAAATATCTTCTCTTATCGTATGAATTATGTCCTGACCAACCTTAGTTGTTACATCTATCTTTACTCTCGTACTTATTACCGAATAGAGAACGATAACTCCGGCAAGTACAGTGAGCATCACAATGGATTTTATATCTTTGTCTGGTATATACTTATCCATTTCAATCTGCAGAAACTTCGGAAGAAACATTCCAAGTCCTGATGATGAAAGCATAAGCACGAGTACAAAAAACATTTTTCCCTTATAAGGTCTGATATAATCAACAAGTCTTTTAAGCTGCTTTATATCAAATTTCTGCTCTACTACTTCGTCAACATCATATTTATTTCTAGCCATCTATTTCACCCCCTGTTCTCTCAATTTAGCTGCCATAGGATACTGGTGGTAATAAACTGTTGCATAATATCCATTCTTTTTAACAAGTTCATCATGCGTTCCCTGCTCAATAATTCTTCCCTGGTCAAGCACAAGTATTTTATCCGCATCTTTAATAGAAGAAATCCTGTATGCAATTATAAATGTCGTGCATGCATGATTTATATTTTCAAGCTGTCTCTGAATATAACTCTCCGTTTCCATATCAACAGCTGACGTTGTATCATCAAGAATGAGGATTGCCGGGTCTTTAAGAAGTGCTCTTGCAAGCGAAATTCTCTGTTTCTGTCCACCTGAAAGTCCAACTCCACGCTCACCTACAATTGTGTCATATCCGTCAGGAAGATTTTTTATAAATAAATTGGCATCTGCCATTTTTGCAACTCTTTTTACATCCTCAAAACTGCAATCCGGTCTTCCATAAGCTATATTTCCCTCAATCGTATCCGAGAAAAGAAATACATCCTGCATTGCAATACCTATATTTTCTCTAAGTTCGTACATATCCATGTCTTTTACATTTACACCATCAACATAGACACTTCCCTCTGTCGCATCAAAGAAACGGCATAAAAGATTCATTACCGTAGACTTTCCTGCACCTGTAGTTCCTATTATTCCGACTGTCTCACCCTTCTTGACCTCAAAGTTAATATCATGAATAATGTCCTCATCATCTGCCTGATATGAAACATGCTCAAATTTTACATTTCCATCAAGCTTCTTGCGGTGAACCGGATTAAGAGGTTTCTTAACATCCGGCTCGGCAATATATGTATTGTAAATTTTTTCAACGGAAGTCGTAAATCTCTGCATATCATTGATAAGCCATCCCGCCATACGAAGCGGCATTGTAAGCATCCAAAGATAACCGTTTACGGCAACAAGGTCACCCATAGTCATCTGTCCGTTAACAACCATAATACCGCCGACAAGCATAAGTACCAGTGTCAAAATATTTGAGAAAAGTTCAAAAAGCGGTACATATTTCTTCCACACATTTGCCGCACCAAGCTCTGAATCCCTGTATCTGTCATTTTCAACGGCAAATTTCTCCATCTCATAATCTTCTTTTGCAAAAGCCTTTACAACCCTGTTTCCACTTACATTTTCCTGAACAAAAGTATTAAGACTTGAAAAAGCATTACGGCAGTTTCTAAAAGCCGGTTTTACGCTTTTTGCCTGAAAATATGTTGTAAGTGCCGTAAGTGGCAATACCAGTACCATACATAACGCCATTTTTAAATTTGTTGCAAAAATCATGATAAGTGCTATCACAAAATATAAAACATACTCGTATGTAACATATATTACATATGCCACAAAATGTCTGATAGCATCCATATCACCTGTCTGGCGGCTCATCAGGTCACCTGTTCTGTTCTTATTGTAAAATGCGAAATCTTCCTGAAGAAGTTTTCTGTAAACCGTATCACGCATACTGTAAAGAACATTCTGAGAACTTGTCTCAAAAAGTACCTGCGAGAAAAATCTGCATATTCCCCTTATTATAATAGTAACAATAAGTACAATAATGAGATTTCTAAGCATACCATACTGTTCATTCTGAATAACCCGGTCAACGATAAGCTTTGAAACATATGGACTGACTAAAGCACAAACTGCAACAATAGTAGTCAGCACTATTCCCCAAAACATACGCCAGCGGTATTTCTTCAAAAATGAATAAAACCATTTCATCGGTGTCATTTTTCTAATCCTCCTTTTCCTGTTCCTCTTTTTCATATGTTTTTTCAAACTTATAAGTCATCAGCAAAACTATTCACAATGTTATTTATTAAACATTAGACAATTCCTGTTCTGCATATCTTATGATGTTGGGATTAAAAAGTATTTTGCCCATTGCATCATCTTATAACTTACGAAAGTTTTTACAGTATATCACAGCAGATATATATATAATATAATAAACGTGTAAAAAAATTGTATAAATCTATCATATATCAAAAGCTTATAATACTATTTTGAGCCTCAAAAACACTATTTTGCTTTATTTTCAGCTTACTATTCCCAAGAATGATATTATTGAAAAAATCGTTTATATATTATATAATATTTTCAAACAAAAACGGCATCGCCTAACCTTTTCACACCTTTTTAAATGATATATTATTATCAATAAACAAGAACGGAGAACCAATATGGAAAAAAACATTAAAAATCTTTACGAATACTGCGACGGATTAAATTCACCTATAGAAGCCTTTGTGCATACCTCGACACCTGACAATTTTCCAATTCTCCCTCACTGGCACTACTTTTTTGAGATTATCCATATATTAAATGGCAATACAGAAGTTATCTGCAATGAAAACATCTATAATCTCTCCCCGGGTGACCTTATTATCTTCTGCCCAAAGCATATACATTCAATTTATGAAACTCCTGCCGAAGCTGTTTCCATTGTTAAAAAAGGTCTTTCTCTTACGAAGAAAGCCTGTTTAAGTCCGCTTTCATCCGATGAAATTCATCCTAAAATTGACAAAAAGCATGGTTCCATCCAACCGGTACCCGATAAAAACATGCTATCTGCAAACTGTGATATAAGCTATCAAGTACTAAAGTTTGATTTAAATTTCCTGCACATATCAGGCAATTACAAATCACGCTTTTCAAATATGCTCAATATTGCTTACGAACAAAATCCCGAAAATATATTTTTTTCAAAAGAGGATTTTAAAAATCACCAGATTTACGAACTTTTTGAACAATGTATAGAAGAAATAAAAACAAGACAATATGGATACGATACACTTATCGGCTCAAATATAGCAAAACTTCTTACATATATGAGCCGTATATGGATATCAAAAGGCGTTGCCGTTGACGAGAAGATACTCTGTGCATCCGCCCCCGACAATCCATTTGACAATATTACAGAATATATTGACAGGCATTATAACGAACAGCTTCAGGTAAAGGAACTCGCCAAAATGTGCAATATGAGTTACTCAAACTTTGCACGCTCATTCAGACAGCTTTACAACCAATCCTGCAAAGAATATATAGAATTTATACGTCTGAACCGTGTAGCAGACCTGCTTATATTTACTGACCTTGATTTAAATTATATAAGTCAGGAAACAGGTTTTTCAGACTGTAGCCATTTAATACGCTCATTTAAACAGTGGAAAGGGATGACACCGAAGGTTTGGAGGAGGGAATATGGAAAATCGTGAAAGAATTTCACAGTATTAAATTAATCTCTTTAAATTATATTTTCATATAACATTCTCTATCATCCTTATTTATTTTTTAACTTGTCATCTAATTTGTTATGACAAATTGTTATTTGTCAATTATTCATGTATATTTTCTTATATGCTTTTATTTTTAACTCGTTATCTAATTTGTCATTTAACTTGTCATAACAAATTAAATCAACATTATGGCTCCACCATAATATATTTAGCATATTTTCCTCCACTGCTCATAACAATAATATTTTCTTTTCTCATTTTTTCAATAGTTCTTCTAGCCTGCTGATTACTAAATCCACATAATTCTTGGACTGTCATTCTGTTTATAAATCCATGTTTTTTTATATATTCAACAATCATGTCCTTTGCTTTAATATACTGCACCGTTTTATCTCTAGTATATTCAACATCTGATTTTACAGCCTCATATACTCTCGCAGTCAACATATACTCTTTTGCAATATTTTCAATCAAACCAAGCCGCATCAAATCAGAACAACATTTTCTTGCTTCATCATCTGATATCTGCGCCACTTTCTTTACCTCAGACAATGTAATCTTTCTATTTTCAGCAATATACCTTAAAATCATCAATTGAGCCAAAGAAAAAGTTATTTGCTTTGTATCCTGTTCTTTTATAATAAACTCAACAAAATTTGGTTCTTCCATCGCACTTCCTATTGTCAGCTGTACCGCATCATTAAACATTCTATAAATCGGATATGGCTTTCCCATAGTTACCATTTCCTTATAAATTATATCTACCCCTTGCCCAGTTCGCTGCACATATCTTAAATTTTGCAATGTCTCTGCAATTAATTTATTTCTCGGTGATGATGGATGAGTAATAATATTATCCGCTGTTATCCCATCTAAAAATCCCCCAGGATTCTCGATTATAACTTTATCTGAATAATGTTTAACATACACTGCCCCCTGTTGCTGATAATCTCTGTGAGAAAGTGCATTTAACAAAGCCTCCTGAAATACCTTAGTCGAAAAATCAGCCACTTCAAGTCTAAACAGTCCAATCTGAACCAACCTTATCTTATTTTCATTTTCTATTTTTTCCGTAAGCCTGTCTAATATAGTAATTATCGGTTGTTTCATATCTATTCGTGCATTATACTCTTCAAGATTATCTTTACCATAATGTAAATATATGACTTCCGCCTGTGGCAATAGTTTTTGAATTGATATATCCTTTCCAACAAACAACAATCCTGCTATTGTAAGTTTTATTTGACCATCTTTATTCGCTATTAACTTAAGATCTTTCAGAAAAGCCATATCATCCAAATCTGGTAAAGTTGATACCGGATCATGCAATTTTAATTTTTCTTTCAAAGCATATACCACTAAAAGATTTATATCATCAATGGAACTCTCTGCTATTATTTGTGAAGAGAAATCATTAGTATGTTCTATTGAATATATATGTGCCATTTCATCCGAATAAAAAGGCTTAGAATTTTTTCCCAGTCGCTTAAGACATCTTCCATCCGTTGTTGCATAAGTCTTTCCATCCGCTTCCACTGTAATCGCAATTACTGTTTTACCATCATATTCAATCTCTTCAATATCAGTAAACATTGGTGGTCTTGTCTTATCATATATTGATTCACAGATAGACTGTAAATCGTACTTTCCTGTACAGCCTGTTACTTCTCCATCATCTTCAACTCCAAAATATACTGTCCCACCCTTACAATTAGCAAATGCAATCAACTCATCAACAGCCAACGAAATTCTTTCTTTCATACTTGATGTTTTTATCCAAGATTTGAATTCTATATCTACTGCTTCTCCTACTTTTAAAGCATCCTGTAATGTTTTCAAAAAAATCACCTCTTTATATATTTTTATTTGCTATTATTATCCCCCGATAATCACCTACAAACATCAAGCAAATAACTCTTTTTATTATAATATTATAACCGCTTTTTACTTTAACAACAAGCTATATTCCGGTCAAGGATATTCGCAATCTGCTTCACTACTTGCTCATATAAAATTATGCCGTCGCAAAATCTATTTATATACCAGAAATTACGCACATCATAAACTATTTAAATTTTTTTATGGGTAATTTAAACTGAAAAAAGAATGACACCGAAGGTCTGGATGAGGGAATATGGAAAATCGTGAAACATTATGATATACTTGTCTAGTTAGTTGTCCCACCTATACCTGGCAACATGAAAAGGTGTTTAAATGAATAAATCATATCTTTTTGCCTATATAACATCATACATACGCAAAAAGGTTACGCAATATACAGAATACTAGAAATGAGGAACAAAAAATATCATGAACTACCTAAAAAATTTTTACGGTCACCTTTGCACAATTCTTCACCACAAAAATCTTGTAAGGCACTACTGCTTTAAAGCCGGTCTTTACAAACAGGGAATTATGCACGACTGGTCTAAATATAATCCTATAGAATTTTTTGCAGGTGTAAAATATTATCAAGGCGGCAAAAGAAGTCCAAACTTTGCCGAAAAAGAAGATAAAAAATACTCTTCCGCATGGCTTCACCACAAAGGACGTAACAAACATCATTTTGAATACTGGATAGACTTTGCGATAAATCCGAGAGATGGTCTTGTCGGTATGCCTATGCCTACAAGATATGTACTTGAGATGTTCTGCGATAGGATTTCAGCAAGTAAAAACTATAACCGTGACACCTATAATGATTCTTTTCCATTGGCATACTACAACAAAAACAAAGATTATTATGTACTGCATCCTGACACACGGGCATTACTTGAAAAACTACTGACTATGCTTGCTGATGAGGGCGAAGAAACAACCTTTAAATATATCAGGGAAAATATTGACTGGAAGAAATCGAATAAATATTGAAATTAACATAGAAAAAACTTCACCCCCAAAGCTAACAGCTTCCCATCAGCTTTGGGGACAAATCCACGCTATCAATCATCATAATCATAAACTACTTTTACCGTATACACAACAGACTTTTTATCCCCTTTACTGTTTGTATAGCTGCATGTCACCTTTGTTGTTCCACGCTTTTTTGCATAGAACTCCACTTCATGACCGGTTTTTTTCCTTTCAGCAAAATCCACAATACCTGAATTGCTGATTTTCCATTTTAATTCACTCTCTTTGATTGAATGCCCTTTTCTGACTTCTAAATCAAAATCATCATTTACCTCTTCATATTTAACGGATTTTCCGACTTTCTGCAGTGAATAATCTTTTTTTGCAGCAGTTACTGTCACTTTAATTGTGTCTCCATAACGCTCTTTGTTTTTCCCATATACATAACAACGTATGATTGCTGTACCTGGTTTTACTGCTATAAAGTCCATATCATCGCCTGTACGGTCGTAATCTTCAAATCTTACATAAGATTTTCCAGAAACAATCTCCCAACAGATATAATCATCCTCTGCACTGTACGGTGATGTCTGAACTTTCACTTCAAACTTTTTGCCCTGCACAACACTTCGTTTTGACTCGTTAATCGTAACCTTATCAGGTACACCATTATAATCAGCATGTACAAAAACATTTCCAGTTCCGCTAATAGCTGCTGCAACAAAACACACAACTGCAAACTGTTTTATTCTTCTTTTCATTTTATAAATCCTCCATTTATCTGTTAAAATTGTTTGTTTATAAATGCATCTAAATTTTGATTGCATGCTTATTGTATCATTCAATTATTAGAAAAACATTAGTAAAAAATATAATCTTTTGCTTGCCGAACAAAATGCAGCCTTTTTATATTTCCAAAGAAGATGTTGCACCCGGCAATCGCACCGTAAAAGTACTTCCATGCCCAAACACACTTTCCACATCAACTGTTCCATTGTAGTAATGCGCAATCTCACAGACCATAGCAAGTCCCAACCCGGTTCCATCCCCTCCACGAGAACTATCCGTTTGATAAAATCGTTGAAAAATCTTATCCTGTTCTTTCTCTTCGATTCCAATTCCATCATCCTCAACTGACAGTACAAGAGTTGTCTGCTCCCGCCTAAGATGCACAAATATATGTCCATTTTCCCTACCGTAACGATAAGCATTACTAACCAGATTCGTAAGAAGCCTTGAAAAAAGTTCTGGGTTTACAGACAAAACAACTGTTTCTGTTGCATATTCTAACGTAATACCATGTTCATGTATAAGTTTCATATCTGAACAAATAGCATCTACAAGTTCCGACACATCAAGGCATATATCTGTATATTTTCCTGTGCGCATCTCCAGTCGTGCAAAATCCAGCATATGATTGATTAACTTGGTCATTTTCCTCGCTTGTCTGCGGATCACTAAAATAGCATTCTCATATTCTTCAACTGTTCTCTCCTCCTCAAGCGTATACTCGCACTGTGCGTTAATAACTGTCATTGGAGTCCGCAGCTCATGAGAAACATCTGAAGTAAACTGCCGTTCCTGTTCAAATGCCCGTTCCAAACGGTCAAACATCTCATCAAAAGTTGCAGCAAGATGATGAAGCTCATCATCACCATCACCTATGTCAATACGACGTTTTAAATCATTTCCTTCACTAATCTGTTTTGCCGTCCACGAAATCTTCTGCACCGGCTTTAATGCATGCTTTGCAATGAGATACCCTCCTGCAGATGCTAATATTGTCAAAAGAGGCAGCAAAATTACAGCTGCACGTATCAGCCCTGACATCTGACGCTCACCTTGTTCCTCAGACACCGCACCTCGAAGCCATAAATCATCCAAACCGTTTCCTTTAAGTTTACGATCAAAAACATAGTACCAGTTCCCGTTTGAACGTACCTTCTGAATCTTAGAATCCTTAAAATCCAACCCCTCTGTTATAGAAGATGTTGGATTGCTTCCATAAATAAGAACAAATTTTTTACTATACAAACTGGTATACACCTCGTTTACTTTGCTTAGAAAGTCATCATCAATATCCAAATATCCATTTCCATACTTTATGAGATAGTCATATCTGTGCGTCTTTAGAAGCTGGCTGATGTCCGAATGATATTCAATCTCATCCACATTGTTCTCAACATTCTGCACGAGGGAGTCCTGTATTGTTTTAATCAAAATCTGACGACTTACAGCAAAGACAGCCAAATATGCAAATATTACAACTATAATCATAGTTACAGTAAACCAAAGTGTAATCTTCAAACGGATAGATAAATTCTTCATATCCTACACTCCCTCTTTTAACACGAAACCTCTGCCACGCACTGTATGAATGAGTTTTACGTCGTGACCATCATCTACCTTTTTCCGAAGATAGCTGATATAAACATCAACTACATTAGTTCCACCCTCATAATCAAAGTTCCATATATGATCCTCAATCATTTCACGTGATAACACACGCCCCTGATTGTACATCAGATATTCCAGTAATGCATATTCCTTTGCGGATAAATGAATCTCTACACCCCCTCGCGAAACAGTGTGTGCATTACAATCCATAGATAAATCCGAAACACAAATAACATTGCTCATAACTCCGTAAGAAGTTCTTGTCATAACTCTGAGACGTGCTGATAACTCTTCAAAAGAAAATGGTTTTACGAGATAATCATTCGCACCACGATCAAGACCTTTCACTCGATCCGAGACAGAATCTCTTGCTGTCAAAAAAATCACCGGAGTCATTTTATTCATACTCCGCAAAGCGTCCAGCACTGCAAAGCCATCAGCTTTCGGCATCATAATATCCAAAATAATCGCATCAAAATCCGTGTAAGAAATAATGTCGATTGCTTCTTCACCATCAAAACAGCAGTCCACGCTATAACCATCAGCTGTCAGTTTTTGAACGATAATGTAATTTAAGTCTTTTTCGTCTTCTGCAAGAAGAATCCGCATAGTTTATTCCTCCCTTCACAAATCCAATCTCTCATTATAACAGAAAAAAAAGAAAATAACTACTACAAAGTTTATACGAATACAATTGTTTAATCCAATTTTTTGTGCTAAACTATTCATTACATTTGTTGACTGAAAGTGTCTCAGCATATGCAAAGCATTTTCACATAACAATCCATGCCACAGCATACAGTACAACGGCATTTTTATTATCAACCGTATTTATTAAATATGAATATGGTTACACTATAATGGCAGAACGAGGATTTTTATGACTAGATTAAAAGATTTTCTTTTTAAGTACAAACATGCAATTATTATTTTATATATGCCAATTTATCTTTTTTGGTTTATGACCCTTGAAAAAAGAACCAATGTACATTTTACCGAAATACATTGCAAAATAGATGACTATATTCCGTTTTGCGAAATCTTCATAATTCCATATCTCTTATGGTTTTTATATGTAGCAGTCAGTCTGCTTTATCTCTTCTTTCAGACAAAGCACCTTGATGACTTTTACAGATGTTGTGCCGTGTTGCTGCTTGGAATGACAACTTCGCTTATTATTTACACCGTTTTTCCAAATGCCCAAACAATGCGCCCAAAAACATTTGACCACAGCAATATATTTACGACAATCATTGATATACTTTACCGTACCGATACCGACACTAATGTTTTTCCGAGCATTCACGTTTTTAACTCTGTTGCCATCCATTTTGGCATAAGCAGAAGCTACTATTTTAGAAATGTTGATAATACAAATATTGTTAAAAGCGACAAAAAAAGAAAAGCGATAAAAATCATAAGACTTTCATCGCTCATACTTTGTATTCTTATATGCATATCAACACTGACACTTAAACAGCACTCATTTTTAGACCTTGTCGGAGGCTGCGTATTGTTTGCCTTTTACTACACTATTATTTATATCAGACCTTTCAGGCAGTCTAAGCTTTCAACAGATTGCTAAGTGTGGCAAATTGTTCAAGGCTTAACGCCTCGCCTCTAACGGTTGCAGGAAGTCCCATTTTTTCTAATGCTGCGACAACCTGTTCTTTATTTACATTTAAATTTGAAGCATTATTTAATCCGTTCTGAAGAGTTTTTCTTCTCTGATTAAATGATGCTCTTATTATTTTAAACATAAAATTCTCGTCTTCCACGTCAACCGGTCTTTCCTCATGACATGTGAGCCTTATTACAGCAGAGCCGACATTTGGGCGTGGCATAAAACAATTTGCGGGAACATTTGCAACTATCTCCGCTTTTGAATAAAACTGTACGGCAAGCGACAATGCTCCGTAATCTTTTGTTCCTGGTCCCGACTGCATCCTGTCTGCGACCTCTTTCTGCACCATGACTGTTATACTCTCAAGCGGCACATGACTTTCAAACAATCCCATAATGATAGGTGTTGTTATATAATATGGAAGATTTGCGACAACCTTTATCGGTCTGCCGCCGTTATGCTCCTTTGCTACTTTTGCAATATCAAGTTTAAGTATGTCCTCATTTACAACGGTGACATTGTCATAAGCAGACAAAGTATCTGCAAGTATAGGTATGAGATTGTCATCTATCTCAACCGCCATAACTTCTCTTGCATTCTCACAAAGATACTGTGTCATCGTTCCTATTCCGGGACCAATCTCCAAGACAAAATCGTCTTTCGTAATTCCCGCTTCACTTATTATCCGCTCCAAAACATGTGTATCTATAAGAAAATTCTGACCGAATTTCTTCTGAAATCTAAAATTATATTTTTGTAAAATTTCTATCGTATTCTGTGGTATTCCAAGTGTTGCCATTTTCCCTCATTTCTGTGCCATTGCACCTTTTATGCTGCTTATTATTGTATAATCAAAATCTGTCGGATTACTTTGTCAAACTCCCAATACGATACATCTTCATCGCATTTTCGTAAGTTGCAGTGATTATCTCCTGTGCCGAAATTCCTTTAAGTTCGGAAATACAATCAACCACATGTGTAAGGTAAGATGAATCGTTCCTCTTTCCACGATGAGGTTCAGGAGTAAGATAAGGACAGTCCGTCTCTAGAACAATACGCTCAAGCGGGGTCATCTTAACAACCTCCTTGAGTTTTTTACTGTTTTTAAATGTAACCACTCCGCCAATTCCAAGATAATATCCCATATCAAGATAAATCTGCGCCATTTCAGGACTGTACGAAAAACAATGAATAACTCCGTTAAGCTCGTCCCCGTGGTGTGCTTTCATTATATCGAGTGTATCTGCTGCCGCATCCCTGCTGTGAATAATAATCGGCATATCAAGCTCATAGGCAAGGTCAAGCTGTCTTGCAAACCATTTCTTCTGTACATCTCTTTCCGGCTCATCATAATGGTAATCAAGACCTATCTCACCTATCGCAACAATCTTTTCATCGGCGGCAAGACTTTTAAGCCATTCCATGTGGCTTTCATCAAGCCTCTCGACATCTTCCGGATGTATACCGACCGCACCGTACATAAAATCATGTTCTTTAACAATTTCAAATGTCTTTTTGGTAGACGCCACACTTGCGCCTACATTTACAACAGTTCCAACACCTTTATCTTTCAGCGAAAGAAGTAATTCTTCCCTGTCCTCGTCAAATCTCTCATCATCATAATGTGCATGTGTATCAAAAATCATAATATTCTATATCTCCTAAAAAATATCCGCTATACCAAAGTATAGCGGATTTACTGTCAAAATACAATTTATGATGATTTTTGCATCATTTTATAAATAAAATACTATCATATCAATCAAAAATACCGGTATAAGGCAGCTTAATGACCAGAGCATATATCCGAAGAATGATGGCATCTTGATACCGTTTTCCTCGGCAATTGAGCGAACCATAAAGTTCGGTGCATTTCCTATATATGTGTTTGCTCCCATAAATACGGCACCTGACGAAATCGCCATAAGAAGAATTTTCGGAACAAATCCTCCCGTAACCTGTATTCCATCCTTAAAGCCAAGTGAAAGTGCTGTCTTAAAGAATACAAGATACGTCGGTGTATTATCAAGGAAACTTGACAAAAATCCTGTTATCCAGAAGAACTGCCAAGGCTTTGTAACTCCGAGTTCTCCACCCTTTACTTCAAGAATAAGAAGTGTAGGTATCATTGTTATAAATATACCGATAAAAAGTATTGCAACCTCCTCTATCGCATCCCATGTGAAATGGTTATCTTCTCTTATGCCCTTATCAGTAGTCTTGTACGAAAGCAATGCTGCGGCAAGTATTATGATAACTTCAAGAAGTGATGCATAACCAAACTCTACCTCACCGTATATATGAATATTCTTCGCAAAGAAAGGACTTATCTGCGGAAGTACACCACTGAGTATAACGGCTCCGACTATCATCGCAAGGAAAATAATATTTTTTGCTCCCACAAGACGGATAGGTGTCTTATTTTCAAGAACTTCCGGTTTAAGACCGTCTGCAATATCTTTCTTATACGCATGTGTATCAACTATAAAGAAAAGTGCAAGAAGAAGTACTATATTTAATACCAATATCGGAATAAGATGTAAACTCCAGAAGAAATCAACACCATTCATAAATCCCATCAAAAGCGGTGGGTCACCAACAGGTGTCAGGCATCCCCCGATATTTGAAACAAGGAATATAAAAAATACTATTATCTGTACTTTTCTCTTACGCCATTTATTTGCTCTTATTATCGGTCTTATCATGAGCATACTTGCTCCTGTTGTTCCAATCCAACTTGACAAAATCGTACCGATAAGAAGCATTAAAATATTTACCCTAGGTGTTCCGACAAGGTCTCCCTCAAGTGCTATATTTCCTGCAACGCAGAACAGACCAAACAGCAACACTATAAATGTAATATAATCTCCGAAAATAACTTCGAGAAATTCTTCAAAAGTTTTACTTCCGCCATAACCTATGGCAAATGGTATCAAAAACGCAAGTGACCAAAAGATTACTGCTACTGCTTTATATTTTTCCCATAACTCTCCGATGACCAACGGACATATCGCTATACATAGAAGCATTCCAACAAACGGAATACAGTACGCAAGCGACAGACTTTTTCCAAGCTCCTGCTCAGCTCCCTTTTCAGCTGCAAATGATACTGCCGGGTTTACGGCAACTGCAACAAGAAGCATCGACACAATCGCAAAAAAGCTATTCTTTACTGTTTTCATACTCTTACGCCTCCTGTGTAAAATAACACTGTTTCTACTTATTAAATATAACATTATTCGCATACCGGGTTATTATAGTACAGAGAACATAAAAAAGCAATAAAACTTTTATACAATTTTTATTATTTTTATGGCGGAACTGTTAAAATTCAGCCATATCCTACCTGTGAGTTTTCTCATAGGCAGGCAGGCTCATTCGGAAAAACCTCCTCATCAGACATCTTCCGTCAAACGGTATAATCGGATAAAGATAGCCCTCTCCCAGCAATGTATGCGTCATAAGAAGCGATATGGCAAAAATAACCGTTCCCGCTATAAATCCGCATATTCCAAAAATACTTGTTAATATAAGCAGAATTATACGATGAAATTTGACCGCATATGTCAATTCCATATTACTCTGTGTATAATTTGCGACTGCCACAAATGCCATATAAAGCATTATCTCCGGATTAAACCACCCCGAATCAACCGTATAATCACCAAATACAATACCCGCAACTATACTGAGCGGCGTTGTAAGCATGTTCGGCGTATTGACTGCCGCCATCTTTAATCCGTCAATGGCAAATTCAAGTATAAGTAATTGAAATATCGGTGCTACATTTATGTCGTCACGAATAAGTATAAATTCAAGACAAGAAGGCACCCAGTCCGGATTTTCAATCAGGAGCAGAAATAAAGGTGTTATAAAAACCGCAAGTATATTTGTAAGCATTCTTGTCAGTCGTAAATATGTCCCTGTAACCGGCGGAAAATAATAATCATTTGCATCTTCAACAATTCCAAATAATGATGTGGGTAAAATCATAACGGCAGGAGAATTATCGACAAGTATAACTATACTTCCCTCCAAAAGACTTGCCGCCGCCGTGTCCGGTCTCTCCGTATACTTATATTTTGGAAAAGGATTTATCCACTTTCCCGGAAAAAGCATTTCAGCAAGGCTTTCCTGATTCATAGTAAGCGAATCGACATCCATCGAATTTATATTATCCATAACTTTTTTTATGTCTTTTTCGTTCACTCTGCCACACATATAGGCAACAGCTATGTCTGTTCTTGAACTTCTGCCTACCCTTGCAAATTTAAATACAAGATTTTTGTCTCTTATTCTTCTTCTGATAAGTGCCATATTGGGAATAAGTGCCTCAATAAATCCATCTCTCGAGCCCCTTAAAACCTTATCTTTTTCAGGTTCCTGCACTGATCTTCCGGGATATTCCCTAAGGTCAAGAGCAAGAATACTGTCATATCCCTCAATCATCATGCATGTAAGTCCGGCAAGAAAATTATCCGTAAAATCCCGTTCCGTTTTTATCTCCATAATATCGACAAACGGCGTACTTCTGCTTATAAAATCTGCGAGATTTTCCGGCATGTCCTCATCTTTTATTGAATAAAAAAACTGCATAAGTTTTTCTACGGTATCTCCGGGCAGAAAACCGTCTATTGAATAAATCGAAACTTTTCTGCCGCCAATCTCAGCTTCACGATGAAGTAAATCAAAATTCTCATCAAATTTAAATATTCTGCTTATTTCCTGCTGACGCATCTTGAAATCGCTTCCAAAAATGCCGGTTTTTTTTTGTCCTGTATTATCTGTACTGTTTTGCTGCATATGACTGCTCATCTTTCAGACTGCCTCCATTTTTTCCAAAATTTAATAATGCACAATGGTTATTGTTTGCAGAAAACAGTAAAATATACTATGATGTAGAATAATCCTTAACTCTACCTTTCAGACAGGAGACTCAAATGCCAATCACAACATACGACCAACAGCTTTTTGCCGATGCTTGCCAAAAAATCATCGCCAAAGAACGTGAAACTAACGGAATCGGCACTTTAAAAGAAAAAACAATGCATGCGGTTCTAAAAAACTTTTATGAACCTGACGTTTCACATCAGGAGATAAAAGTTGACCGTTTTGTCGCCGATATTCTGCGTGACAACGAGATTATAGAAATACAGACAAGAAGTTTCAACGCCATGCGAAAAAAACTGAGCGTCTTTTTGGAAAAATACCCCGTTACCATTGTCTATCCTATTCCACACAACAAGTGGCTTTACTGGATAGACGAAAATACAGGCGAGATTTCCAAAAAAAGAAAATCTCCTAAAACAGGAACTTTCTTCGACGCTTTTATTGAACTGTATAAGATAAGTATGTTTTTATCAAATCCAAACCTGCATATCTGTCTTGTTCTCGTTGACATGGAAGAATACAGACTTTTAAACGGATGGAATGAAACTCGAAAAAAAGGTTCATCACGATACGACCGCATTCCTGTCGCACTCCATGATGAACTCTATATTTCCGGCGGAAGTGATTACAGTCTGATACTGCCTGATAATCTGGCAGAAACTTTCACCTCGAAAGACCTCTCAAAATGTGCAAAAATTCCGCTCCGCCTTGCCCAGACCACCCTGACTGTCTTGAAACGAACCGGGGCAGTCGAGGAAGCAGGCAAAAACGGGCGGTGTATTTTATATAAAAAATGCAGATAATGGATATATAAACACACAACCATATCCGTATATTTTTAAACAGTCTTAAAAACCGGATTTTTCTTTATTCCGATAAGCAAAGGTATAACCATTATAACCCATGCTATAGGCTCCGCCCATATAATAGCCCAGTATCCTAATACCGGTGTTAAAAATGTTGCTACAAGCACTTTACATATAAGTTCAAACGAGCTTGATACAACTGGTGTAACGCTGTCACCAATTCCCTGCATTGCATTTCTAAGTATACATATAACAGCCGGGATAAAATAAAGCAGTGTATCAACTCTTAGATAAAGTGATGCCGTGTCTATAACCTGTTGCTGTTTTGTTGCCGTTATCATCTCCACCATATATGGAACAACCGTATACGATAACAGCACCATTAAAGCACACCATATCCAGGTAACTATCGTAACCTGCCATATTCCTTTCTTTATTCTGTCAGGTCTTTTCGCACCCATATTCTGACCACAGAAAGTTGCCATCGTTGTTCCAAATACAGTAAACGGAAGCATAAAGAACTCTGAAATCTTTCTTGCCGCTGTATGCGCAACAATATAATTTGCATTATTGAGCGAATTTATGGCTCCCTGAAGTGCCACAGAACCGATATTTATAAGCGAACTCATAAATCCCATTGAACATCCTATCGCAAACATTGACTTTACAAGACTCTTTTCAAGCTTTATATCCTTTATTCCAAAATGAAGCACCGGATATTTCTTAAGCATATACACAAAACAGCATGCAAATGACAAAATCTGAGATAATATCGTGGCAAACGCCGCACCTTCAACTCCCCACTTAAATCCACAGACAAACAAAATATCAAGACCTATATTAACAAATGTGGAAATTATCAGAAAAATAAGTGGCGTAATTGAGTCTCCTATCGCTCTGAAAAGTCCTGCACAGACATTGTATAACATTGCCCCGGTCATTCCCAAAAGGATTATTCTGAAATATCTGTATGCGCCATTTATAAGATTTTCAGGGGTATTTAAAAATTCAAGTATATTTCTTAAAAATGCCACGCTAAGCACAGTAAATACAAGCGACACTGCTATTCCAAGCACAAAAGTTGCCGATACTGCTTTTTTTATTCCATTCTCATCCTTTGCACCGTAACTCCTTGCAACGATTATCGCAAATCCGTTTGTCATTCCCAGCAAAAATCCGATTATCATGTTATTTAACGAACTTGTGGCTCCAACAGAGGCAAGTGCATTTTCTCCCAGAAACTGCCCTACTATTCTCGTATCAGCAAGACTGTAAAATAACTGAAATATATTTCCTATAGCAATAGGTATGGCAAATCCCATTATAAGCGGCAGTGTTTTTCCTTCTGTTAAATCTTTCATTGTTAAACCTCATTTCCATAAACTTCAAAAGTGGCAAACCGGAAATCATTTTAACACACTTTTTACAAAAGTAACACAAAAACTCTTTAAAAATTAAGCTAAATTTATTCAAACACAAGCCAATTTATGGTACAATTGAATACAATGATATATTTTTAAAAGTATTAAACAAAATACCGATAAATTAATTAATACATTATCTATGTATTTGAATGGAGGTTAATTTGTATGGATAAAATATACCTGGCATTTTTATTTCTAATGATAATACCCATACTGATATGTATAAAATATGCCAACAAAATCAAAAATAAAGTTGCATCTTCAATTCAGAATTGTCTTGTTTTTGCTATTATAACCATACTCGGAAATGGCTTGTTTGCACTTTCCACGAACGAAACATTTGCATATCTGATGGAAGGTCTTTATCTGTTTTCATTTGACATGGTACTTATATACATACTTCAATACTCTCAGCAGTATACACTTGTATTTAACGAAGTCACGCCATTTAGAACAGGCTGTTTTATACTCGCATATCTGGATGGAATATCATTATTTTTAAATACATTTCTCCACAATGCATTTACCTTAAAAACAGTCAGATATATGGATTTTACATTGTATCATGTAGCTGACAAAAAACTTTTTTACTACCTTCACTATGCTTTTGCATACTGTATTGTATTTTGTATTATTGCATCATTTACAATAAAAATTCTACAAATACCATATTTTTACCGTAAAAAGTATCTTCCGGTACTTACAATAATGTGCATAATAATACTTTTAAACTCTGTATGCAATATATCAGAGTTTCCTATAGATGTATCACTTCCGTTTTTTGTATTTGCTGCAATAATAATATGCTATTTTACACTTTATCGTTCCCCAAATGAACTTATAGACAAAACGCTGTCTATTGTTGTAGCAGAAATGAACAATGCTATTATATGTTTTGATATAAACAATGATTGCGTCTACGCAAATGACCGTGCACGGAAGATGTTTGACAGTCAGTCAATCCCTCTTTCATCCATTTCTGACTATGCACTGAAGTGGATAGAAAAAAATAACATCAACAATCTTAATTCCATTGAATGTAGTGACAAATACATCATTGATAATAAAACACACTACTTTGACATAGAATACAGAAAATTATTTGATAAGAAAGAAGAATATATCGGTTTTTTCTTAAATCTTATTGACAATACCGAAAAACATCTTGCATTTGAAAAAGAAAGGTATCTCGCAACGCATGATACACTTACCGGTCTGTACAATAAAAACTATTTTTCAGTAAAAGCCTCTGAAATCCTCAAGGCAAATCCGGATACAGAATGGCTGCTCCTCAGTTCAAATATTAAAGATTTTAAACTGATAAATGATTTATTCGGTCTTGAAAAAGGAAATGAAGTTTTAAAAATGGAAGCTGACCTACTCAAAGAGCAGTGCGGCGAGGGTATCATTTACGGCAGAACAGGCGGAGATAAATTCGCCGCATGTATCCCAAAATCCAAATTTAATGAACAGTCTTTTATTAACGCTATACACACAATGGGACGCACATTCAACAACGACCTTTATCATCTTCATATCTATATCGGTGTTTATGAAATCACTGATATAAACGAGGATATCTCGATAATGTGTGATAAGGCAAATCTGGCAATCAAAACACTTTATGACAATTACGCTAAATCTATTGCATATTACAATGATACAATTTTCAATGATACTATCATTGAAAAACAGCTTGTCGGTGATTTTGAAAAGGCTTTGGATGAAAAACAGTTTTGTATGTACCTTCAGCCTCAGATGACATCAGACGGACAAATACTTGGTGCTGAGGCACTTGTAAGATGGCAGCATCCAAAACGTGGTCTTATCTTTCCGGGCGATTTCATAGAAGTATTTGAACGCACAGGTCTTATCTACCGTCTTGACAAATTTGTTTGGGAACTCGCTGTAAAAAAGCTTGCACAATGGCAGAAAGATGGACTCAACAGCCTGTATATATCCATAAATATCTCCACTAAAGATTTTTATTACATGGATGTATATGAAACCATCACATCTCTCGTTGAAAAATATCATATCATACCTTCAACACTTAAACTTGAAATCACTGAAACTGCACTTATGACAGGTGCTTCCGGTGAGCTTGATATTATTCAGCAGTTCAGACAATATGGTTTTCAAGTTGAAATTGATGATTTTGGAAGCGGATATTCCTCACTTAACACGCTTAAAGATATGGATGTTGACGTCATTAAAATCGACATGGGATTTTTAAGAACAACAAAGCCTGACCATTTAAAAAAGAGTATGTCTATTTTAAATACAATAATTGCACTCACAAAAACTCTTGGTCTTGCTGTTATAACAGAAGGTGTTGAAACAAAAGAACAGGTTGCAGAACTTACACAGATGGGATGCAAAGTATATCAGGGATATTATTTTTCAAAGCCTATACCAATCAAACAGTTTGAAGATACATATTTATAGAAAATAAACAGCCGAGATTAATATAAACTTTTTTATATTAATCTCGGCGTTACACATTATAATAAAAATAAATCAAAAATTATTCATAATCTTTTACATTTGAACTGTCAACTTTCTCAAATGGTACCCACACGTATTTCTTATCATCTGTAGCACCTTTAAGTGTTGATATTCCATCACCTTTTACCATAGCCGCCGCAGCCTTAACAGCCATCTCTCCCTGTCCTGTTGCTGACTGGTAAACAGTAAATGCCATAGTACCTGCTTCTATAGCAGCACATCCTTCTGCTGTTGCATCTATACCATATATTTTTATATCACTTAAATCCTCTTCTTTGCATGCCTCTATAATCCCTGTTGCCATAGTATCATTATTGCACACAACTGCATCGCATTTCTGATTTGTCTTTAAAAACTGCTTAAACATATCCTTTGCTTTTTCCTTATCCCAGTCCGCATTATCCTCAAATACAAAGTTCACGGTCTTTCCTGAAGCATTTAATGCATCTTTTAAAGCCTGTGTTCTTGGCTCTGTAGCGGCATGTGATGCTGCTCCTTTAAATATCGCAACATTTATTTCATCGGATGACTGAAAATCCTTCAATACCGCTTCTGCCTGATATTTACCGGCATCTTCCTCGTTTGAACCTACATATATGTATTTATCTGCCTCAAGTCTGTCACTGTCAGGGCATGTATTAAAGAATACTATCGGAATATCTCCCGCTATCGCTTCAATTTCAAAAGCAGTATCTATATCAACCAGACCACATATTATTACATCGTACTTTTCTGATACAGCCTTCTTGATATCACTTACCTGATTTTCAATAGAATTTTCTTCATCTACAATATCAACTGTAGCCCCCGCCTTTTCAGCCGTTTCTTTTGCTTTATTTGCAACCGCACTTCTGAAATCATCCGCTTGTGATAATGAAAATAATATTTTCATCCCGCTTGCACTTATATCTGACGAACTGTTGGTTTTGCCTCCACACCCACTCATACAACCTATAGCTAATGCTAAACATATAAGCAAACTTACTAACCTCTTCATAAGTATTCCTCCCCTCCTAAACCTGAAACTGATTAACCTGATTTTCAAGCTGTTGTGCAGACAATGCAAGATTGTCTGCCTCCTCCTCAACAGCATCACTGTTATTTGAAATCTTCTCTGCCTGTTTCAGCATCGACTCTGATGTCGCAAGAATCTCATCAGAACTTGCTGCCTGTTCTTCTGAAATAGCTGCTACATTTGTAGCAACAGCATCAACCTCATTTATCTTCTCAAGCATCTCTCCTATCAATGAACCTGTATCCTGTATATTGTTAAATATTGTATCAAATGTATCAACAGCTGTATGTATAAGTTCGGCACTTCCTGATATATCCTCCGCACTGCTTCCTGCCTGTTTCACGGCATCTGCAACAAGATTATTTATCTCTGTTATAAGCACTGTAATATTCGACACAGATTCTGTACTGCTGTTTGCAAGTTTTCCAATCTCAGATGCAACAACTGCAAATCCCTTTCCACTTTCACCTGCACGTGCAGCCTCAATAGATGCATTTAACGCCAAAAGATTTGTCTGGTCTGCTATTTCTCCAATCAGATTTATAATCTGAACAATCTCTCCGGATGCACTTCCAACTTTATTCACAGCTTCCTTTAGATTATGTATTGACTGCTCTATACTTTCAAGTGCCTGACCTGCATTTTTCATGTCCTCCCTGCCTTTTTCAGACACCCGCACAGTCTCGTCCATCTTTTCGCCTACCTGACTTCCATCATTCTTCGTATCAGATGCAACACCTGCAAGCTTTGTAGCACTCTCGGCTATTTCATTGACAGAAAGCGAAAGCTGGTCTACAGTTGAATTTAATTCACCCATAGACTGAGACTGTATAGATGCAGCTGAATTCATTTCACCCGAAACATCTTTGCTTTTATCTGCCTGTTTTTTAAGTTTTCCCGAAATATCTCCCATTTCCTGTATCATTTGTTTCATTGTGGAAATAAATTTCTTAACACTCTCTCCCATAACTGCGATTTCATCATGACCCTTAACTTCCATATTAACCGTGAAATCACCCGATGTCATCTTCGTTATTACACTTGTCATAGTCTTTACAGGCTTAATAACAACATATGTAACACGTTCAATAAGAACACACAACAAAAGAATGCACACAATACTTATAACAATCATTGTTGTACGAAGATTTACAAGGTCAGACATTATAACACTCTTTGGCACATATGATACCAACAGCCAGTCTGTTCCATCTACCTCTTTGAAAACAGTCATCTCTCCATCAATTGTGGTTGAATCATATTTTTTCGCAGTTATATTTTTTGCAAGCTTCTTGTAATATTCACTCTGATTTCCGTCACCAATTTTTTGTGAGATAAGATTATTGTCCCTGTTGGCAATTATAACACCTGTATTTTTGTCAACAAGTACCGACTCCGCCTTATTCATTTCAATAAAGGCATTTACTATGATTGTTATACGGTCAAGTGTCATGTCTGCTGAAATAACACGCACCTTATCACTGCCATCATTCAACATTGCCGAGGCACTTATGACATTTATCCCCTCTGAGTTTTTATAAGCAGAGCCTACTTTCATGTTGATTCTTGTAAGCCCCTCCTTATACCATACACTCTGCGTAACATCAGACTCTGTTTTTTTTGATTCCGATGCTTTCATAAACTTTCCTGAAGAATCTGCAATGTATATTCCATCAGGATAATTATCATTAAATCCATAATATCCATCTAACATATTTTGTAATTCACTGTCATTTGGATTGATTTTTTCGATAGTCCTCTTGGCAGATTGAAATGAGGCTATATTTTGTTCAAGCCACGCTTCAATCTCATTCGCCTGATTGACTACGGAAGACTCCAAAAGACTTTCTGAATAATTTTCAATAATACCTGATGACATTTCATAAGCTACGAGTACAAGAACCACAACTATAGCTATAACTACAGGAATTATGATCCCCAAAAGCTTTGTTTTAATCGATATATTTCTTCGTCTCTTCATACAAAAAACCTCCTCCTTTAACTTAAATTTCATTATACCATCTTTTCATTATTTATTAAACCAAAAATCGCCACAGCAGCCACGACAAAATCGTGGTATACCATGACAATAATTTTAATGTTTCCAGTGTAGTATATCATTGATAATTGCACCGGTAATATTTAACTTTAATTATAAAGCTTTCCTGATAGCTGCCATAAGCTCATCATATGTATCAAATGCATCAAGGTCAGGATTTTCTGCCTTGATGCTGTCAGGACTTTTGAAAAGAAATCCTGCCTTGCTGGCACGAATCATCCCAAGGTCATTGTGGCTGTCACCACTTGCAATCGTATCATAACCGATAGACTGAAGTGCTTTAACTGTTGTCAGCTTAGACTGTTCACAACGCATCTTAAATCCTGTGATTTCTCCATCATCTGCAACTTCAAGTGAATTACAGAAAATTGTAGGCCATCCAAGCTTCTTCATAAGCGGACTTGCAAACTGTGTAAATGTATCACTGATAATAATAACCTGTGTAATCGAACGAAGTTCATCTAAAAATTCCTTTGCTCCCGGCATAGGGTCTATCTTTGCAATAGTGCTCTGAATTTCTTTAAGTCCAAGACCATGTTCTTTTAAAATACCTATTCTATAATTCATAAGCTTGTCATAATCCGGCTCGTCTCTCGTTGTTCTTTTGAGTTCTGGAATTCCTGTCTCCTCTGCAAATGCAATCCAGATTTCCGGAACAAGTACACCCTCTAAGTCCAAACATACAATATTCATTTTCAACCATCCTCTTTTCCTAATATATAGACTTTTTTTCGTATTGTCATACATTTGAAGAATATCATATAATAAAGTTTATGTAAATACAAAAAACAAAAACCCCTCTTGATATACAATCAAAAGGGGCTAAAAACTGGACCGGCGGGATTCGAACCCGCGGGATGCAGGAGTCAAAGTCCTGTGCCTTACCGCTTGGCGACGGCCCATCATCATATACAGATAAAACTCTGAATATCTTTCCTATATTTTTTCATTTAATAAAAAATCCTTGTCACAAACAAGGATACAAAAGGTGGATAGAGGGATTCGAACCCTCGGCCTCCAGAGCCACAATCTGGCGCGCTAACCAACTGCGCTATACCCACCATATAAAATTAAAACGTGCCAGGAGGGATTCGAACCCCCGACCCACGGCTTAGAAGGCCGTTGCTCTATCCAACTGAGCTACTGACACATATAAAGCGGGTGATGGGAATCGAACCCACGTATCCAGCTTGGAAGGCTGGTGTTCTACCATTGAACTACACCCGCACATTCGGAAACAAATGTGTTCCGCTTTATTTTTATTTAATGCGTCACCAGTCGGGGTGACAGGATTCGAACCTGCGACCCCCTGATCCCAAATCAGGTACTCTAGCCAAACTGAGCCACACCCCGAGTTTCTTTTCGCTTCGCTTACTCGCTAACCGCTTTCCCGTGACGCAAGATATATATTACATTATGTTGCACTGTTTGTCAACAACTTTTTTTATTTTTTTTAATTTTTTTTTGCATAATCCGAAAAAACCCTTATTTATAGGGATTTTTCGGATTACTTCCAGTCACAATATTTATGTAACCGTCATTACTATCTTATAATTCTCAATTTACTCTGACTTGTTCCTGCACTGTTTGTTGCAAACGCTCTAAGGTGCGTTCTGTATGGATATCTTCTTATCTTGAAGATATAACGATACCTGTGCATTCTCTTTGAATATCCGCTTGTTTTTGTTCTTGTGTATCTGTTTTTGCCGATTCTGAGCACAACTCTAGGTACTTTCTCCTTCGTAAGAACTATTATTTTTCTCGTTCTTGTCGTAAGTCTGCCATAGATATTCGGTACACTCGGCTTTCCAAGTGATACAGCACGCTTTCTCATTGCTTTTATAGATGCTCCGTGGGCAGTTCTTATTATCGCATAAATGCCTGTCCCAACTGCAACATGTTTCTTAAGCTTAAACTTAAAATCACCATCTTTATTTGTTTTTCTCACATAGACAATTCCATCTACAAAAACATAAACTGTTGCCCTGCCGTTTGCCCATCTTCCTGTAACATAAGAACTCTTATTTGTTACATTTCCTATATGAAGTTTTGTATTTCTGTGTTTTGTATAAACCTCTGAAGCGGTTTTTACTACTTTCGTCTTTGATACACCAACTCTTGTTTTTCCCTTAACCTTATCTTTTCCATATACCTTAAATGTCGTTTTGGCATGAAGTCTCGGCGTTGTTATTCTAAAATATCCGGCTGCATCAGCACGTGCTGTATACTGCTTTTTGCCGAGTTTCAAAACAACTGTACATTTCCCGCTGTTTGGTACATATCCGAAAACATATCTGTCGGCACTGGAAACAGTGTATACTGTCGGCTTATTCGGTGCACTCTTTGTCACTTTCTTGTTTCTCACATGGCTGACTCTGCCAAGCCTGTCTATGGCATATACGGAAACAGTAGTTCCAGAATACTGATTAGGTATGGAAATGGTATAATCTCCATTACTCTTTATTACTACGTTTACTTTTTTAATTTTAAGTTTTTTATCGTAACCGTTACTCTTCTTATAATAAGAAGTTCCTAAACTTTTTGAAATATACACATTTTTTCCGATAACCGCATATACCTTTGTATGGGTATCATTTATATTTCCTTTAATCTCAAAAGCATTATTTTTTGCAGATGTAATCTTAGGACAGTTTGGTCCCTTTCTCTTAACAGTCACACTTACACTCTTACTTTTTTTGCCGCTCTTGTCCGCAACATAAACAGTTATTTTTTTACCCGCTTTCTGAACCGGAATTTTAACGGTAAAACTTCCTTTAACATTGACAGTCGACTTATAAACTTTTGAACCTATTTTTACATTTGCAATAAGACTTGGATAAGCTTTTCCCTTAACCTCCCCGTCAAGATTTGATACTGTATTTACAGTCGGTGCAATAATTGATTTCGGATAAATATTAGTAATAGCAACCTTTTCTACTACTGCCTTGCCATTTCCACTCTGAACTAAAACCGAATATATACCATTCTGCGTTGCATCAAAAGTATCGGTATCCATTGTAACCGCTCCACCGCTTGCTGGCTGTATATTCCATACATCCGAATCCATGTCATAGTCACCCTGTATATACTTTTTCAAGGTAATGCCTGACTTGGCATTTGCTATTACTTTAACAGGCACACTGCTTTTCGTGTCCGCCTTGCTTGTTTCAGATACAACAACTGACGGCAGTGATTCATCCTCCTGTGTACTCTGGTTTCCGCTGCTACAATTATAATAATTATATACTCCCATCGAGTCATAAATTCCGGTACACCACTCTTTTGCAAGCAGAAGCTCTTCTCCGGATTTTCCGCTTTCCAAAACAAAATTGTAATTGTCAGGAAGTTTCAATGTCCAGTTCTGGGAAACATTTAATTTCAAATCACTAATCTGTGCCTTGTCACGAAGATAATCTTCAATAACATCTTGAAGATTGTCATGTGAACTTTGAAGCACGTTATCACTCACGCCCTGATTTGCCTCACACTGCATATGCGGTGTAATCTTGTCCGTTACAAGCACAAGTGTCTGAGTATCACTTATATCTTTTCCGTTGTAGGTCATTGAAGTAATTCTATGCGTGTCATTCAAAAGATTTCCATTGGTATCATATCTCGGTGCTACACTTGGGTCTATAGTATATTCTATACCACTGCACTGGAAAAACTGGCTCAAATCTCCAAAATATGACTCCTGAATAAGAGAATTTCCTCCTTCTTCATTGACAAAATTAGATATAATAATATTATTCCATTCCGTATCCTTTGAAGTTCCTGTAGTCTGATATATCGAAGCAGACCACTCAAGCCATTCTTTCAGCTGTTTTCCGGTTATGGAGTATATGTATACATATCTGTGGTAATTTGCAAGAGAATCCAAATCACCCTCCATCAGTTTTTCCGAAATATCAGAATAATCTCCACCGCCTTCTCCGCCGTACTTAGTATACCTCGCCAGCGAAACAATAGGGTAATTTCCATACTTTGAACTATTGGCGGCTACAAATCTCGACGCATAATCTATCTGTGCATTATGGACTATCTGCATAATATCATTGCTCTCTAGCAATGCAGAATAATTGTTCCATCTCTCACCGTCAGCAATCTTTCCGATTTCTGTACTGCAATATGTTTTTAAAACACTATCCCATTTGGACATAGTTGAAGTGATTGTACTGTCAACTGCAGTATCTTTCTTTACTTTTCTTATTTCATAACTTGAATTATCAAGCTCAATTTCACCTTTTTTGTTGACTTTTAAGTTCAAATCAACTACTCCGATACCACGACAGCTGTCCTGAACCATGATAAGTCTCTTTCCGTTTACAAGTCCTGTCTCTTTGTCAACATTTGGAAGCGAGTAATGCGCATCGTTTGTATCTGCCACCGGAAAATCAATATGCTCATGTCCGGCAAGCACCATGTCTATATCATCCACCGTAGTAAGCATATATGCCATATCTCCTGCCTTTTTCTTTGGATTATTTGTACCAAAGCCTGAGTGAGCCAATGCTATAACTATATCTGCTCCCTGCTTTTTAAGGGCTGCCGCCTGTTTTTTTGCATTTTCAAGTATATCTTCCGTAACAAGTTTTCCCTTCAGTTTTTCTTCTTTACTGGAAAGTGACGGAACCGTTTCCCCTAAAATACCCACCTTGACAGACATTATCTGCCCTTTTTCATTTGTCAGCTTTTTTTCTATAATTTTGTTTTCTACACCGAAAACACTCTTACCGTTTACCGCGCTATATACATTCGACAATACACACTTGTTCATCAGTCCTGATGCGTCAAGCTGCTGGACAATATAGTCATAACCATAATCAAAGTCATGATTTCCAAGTGTGATTGCATCATAACCGATTTTACTCATCGCATTATAAACAGGCTGCAAGCTTTCTGGAGAATTATTGTATATGTAATCCGTCGTAAAATCATACACACTGTCTCCCAGGTCAAATGTAAGAGTATTGCCCTCTCCTGCTTCACTTCTTGCTTTTTTTACAAGAGTATATGCCTTATTGAGACCTCTGATAACCTCCTGCTCTGACTGATAATCATAATTAACTACTTGTCCGTGAATATCTGTTGTAAATACAACTCTCATATCCGCTTCTGCCGCAGCCGCTGTCGCAACGGTCGCTTTCTCATTCGATCTTGTCACAGCAACTTCTGCTGCCTCTGCATTTTTTGTAATTTCTGATACATTATTATTTGAAGGAGTAACCTGACATATTGATGTTATAGAAATTGCAAAACTCATAAACAAGCCTATTGATTTTCTTAAACTCATAAATTACCTCTCTCTTATTATTATTTACAATAACAATGTTTACCACATATTTATGTTAATAATATGTTGACTCAACATCTAAAATTCGCAGCGCCCAATAAACCTCTGCAAGACGCTGCGAATATATAATACAATATTTTAATAACCTTTGCTCTTTAAATAAATATAAGTACGTTCACTATTTTTATCATCTATATATTCAAAATAATGGTGATGATCTTCTGCATCCTTTGGCAACAATGCGAAATCACTGTTTATACATTCTTCTATATTGTCAATAAGTTCTTCTTTCTCATATGCATGTCGTCCAAATAACTCATTCTCCATATCAATATAGCTGCCGTGAGCAGTATTGTAATGCTCAAGGTCAAACTGATAGAAAATTACAGGTTTCTTTTGATAGTAAACGTCCCAGCATACACTTGAATAATCCGTTATAAGCAAATGGCATTTTTTCATAATCTCATTTAATGGTTCCTCACCAAACGGAACTAATGTTATTCTCTCGCCCGTCTTTTTAAAGTTTTTAAGATAGCCCGCAAATTTAGGATGAATATAGAATATCATTCTCGCATCATGCTCTTCCAAAATCTTATCAAGACGCTCACTCTGAAGCAGACTTGAATAATTTTTGTAGTATTCGCTTTTCAGGAAATCTTCATCACTTACCTCTTCAAGCCACGAACGCCATGTCGGCATAAGCAGGATAAGCTTATCATCCTTTGTGGAAGTGTCCTCAAGAACATCCCATCTTGTAAATCCTGTAATCGGAGCCTTGCCTTCTGAATAATCAAGATACTTGACTACTATATCCTGCTCAAACTGTGAAGTTGTGGCAAAATATGTCATAGGACTGCTTCCTTTTCTGCCGAACAACGGTCCGACCTGTTTAAGTGCAGTAACACCATGCTGGAGGAAGAAAATAGGTCGTTTGTCAATCTTTGACCTTATCAGACTTGTCTTACATCTCCATGCATACAAATGTGTTCTGGAATCAGATGCAACATACAAAACTGCACTAAGTACATATAAAACATGTTTTAAACTCATAAACTGTATTATATGGTCATCATACTCCTTGATTTTTTCATAGTCAGGAGCCTTTTTATCTATTACATAGTAAATATTTTTCTTCTCTTCTTCAGAAAGATTTTCCATACAGTACTTGAAGAAATAATATCCGTTATCCTGTGCCATTGAGCAGAATTTCTCATACACAAGCCATATTTTCTTTCTTTTCAGGATAGGTTTAAACAATACATAGATAGCACTCGCTGCCATCTCCTTAATTTTTGTTGAGTATGCATCATATTCTGAATCCTGACGGTATAAGAATGCAAGACATCCTCCCTTAGTATAATAAGGGAATGTCATATGGCCCTCACCGGCAGAATACTGTCTGTTTGTAAGGTAGAAATTATTCTTCCAATAGTTGCTTGTAAATCTTGCTCTTATCTCATTTTCAATTCCATACTTGTTTGCAATAATCCTAAGATCCCAATAAAGCTCTCTCAGATTCATCTCATCAAAGTTAAGATATGCTGTTATAAGATAATGTTTTTCAGTCTTTTTAATATCATATTTAACCGGAATATCATAAGTCAATGCACTTCTGTATCTTAAAACAACATCCTTTATTTCAAGACCTTCCTGTCTCCTCATTTTCATAAACACAGTACAGGTATTTTTGCTTGACTTAATCTTCTTAATCTTAGCCTGTGTATATTCATCAACAATCCTTTCAGGCTTGCGCAATACAATCGAGATAGTTCTGTCTCCGTTTCTTGAATACGGTACAACTGCAACTTCACCTTCCTCATAAAAACGGATACTGTCAGGGTCACCAACTTTTTCAATCATACATGGTGCAAGATATGCATTTGGCTTGTCATACTTTTCTACACCTGTGTCAGCCTTCTTTGCAAGTTCCGGACAGTAGAATGTTCCGATGAATTTTTCTTCTGATTCCATGTTGACAAACTCTGCGGCAAGCTGGTATCTTCCTGACGGAGACATTCTTTCATGCCAGCGTTTAAAGTCCTCATGAATCACTCCGCTTTGTCTCTCTTCGTCTGAAAGTTCTCTCATACATAATATGGAATAATCTTTCTCAAGAATCATAAAACTGAGCGGTACAAATTTTTCTTTATCTCTTATCTTAAGAGTAATGCCATCCGTTCCGCTTTCTATGTCGGACTCAACAGGTATTCTCTGTGTATTATTTGTTCCACATCCCTCCGCAGCAACATAGAATTCACGGAGATACGGTGTCTGGACTTTCAAATTTGGGAAAGTTCTTTTAAGTTCTCTCTCCTGAAGTCTTGTCACAACTGATTTGACACCAAGCTTATATAAAAACTCTTCCAGATATGTTCTCGGTGTTGTATTTGTTATGATTACATAATCAAAATCATAATTGTAGCCGTCATAAAGTCTGCAGCTTACAGATTTTTTAAACCACTTCTTCTCAAACTGGACAATATCATTGTCTTTCGTGTACTGTTTGATAACTTCAAAATCGCTCTCTGTTTTTACTTTCTTAGGGTGAATTATTCTTCTCGGTTTCTGTCTGTTCTCAGAGTAGTCCTGTACAATCATTCCGTCTTCCTTGCCGTACAAAACAAGGTCGAGCATCTTTGCAGGAGAATCTAACGAATCATATTTAATGAACTTCTCACAATAATCTCCGTCATCATAGCTTGCACCAAGAATTTTTTCACTGACAAGCCATTCTTTTAACTCTTCTATTTTATATAACTTTACAAAAGGAAGCTCTTTTATATCAAAATATGTTCCTCTGTCTGACATATACTGGTCATAGTCATACATATAAAGTATTATAGGCTTTCTCGTAACTGAAAAATCAAAGAATACACTCGAATAATCAGTTATAAGAGCATCTACACTATTTAAAAATTCATACTTGTCAACTTCTGCCGGGAAACTCTTGATATGCTCATAGTCTCCGAGCTGAACGCTGTTTTTAAGTATCGGATGAAAATTAACATACAAAATCTGGTTATCTTTAAGATTTTTATCGAGATAACTCATCATTTTGGTAACTTCTTTGCTGTAAGCATCCTGATTTACCGAATGATTACTTGTACCTCTCCATGTCGGCATGTATGCATACACAACCTTGTCCTCAAGTCCAAGCTGTTTTCGCACTGTCTCTGCCTTTTCCCTATCCATGAAAATACTATTTCTCGGATAACCGCTGAGTGCAACTTTTCCGGTATATAAAGGCTCAAGGTTATAGTCTCCCATAATTGCATCCTTTGTAAATTCATTCGGATGCATGAGATAATTTGCCTGCAAGAAATTATGTTGTACATTGTACATGGATTCTATACCCTTACGCATCTGTTTTCCAAGAGTTTTGAGCGGTGTTCCATGCCATGTCTGAAGATAAACCTGCTCATCTTTTCTGATAAAATAAACAGGAAAAGAACTGTTATTTATAAGATATTTTGCTGTTGCAAGCACCTTTAAATATTTATATGAAGTAATACTTACAAGCTTTACCGGAATATCATTGGCTTCAATAAACTTTTTATGTGTCTCGTAGTCCTCCGGATTTGTACTGTAATAAATCTCATACTTATCCGCATCATCTCTTGATAAAAGTTCCTTCAATATATAAAATGGTGAATCTGAAATCGTTGTTCCATGAAATGACTCAAATAAAATTCTGTTTTCCACCACCGGACAGTGTTTATAATAACTGCCGTAAAAGAACTTCATCTTAGGAGCTCTTTTCAATATTCGTCTGGCATTATTCTTCAACACATGGTATCCGCTTACCATTTTTGCCCTCACCTTATTTATAAACATCTTAACAAATCCTTTCTAAACACTTGTAAGGGACTGTTGCCAACAACAGTCCCAAATATATCATCAAAATCTCCGGTTTAATCAGTCTTTTTTCTGCTGACCTTTAAGTCCCAGATCATTTTTTATCTTAGATGTTGAAATTCCTTCTGTTCTTGGCAAATAAACAACTTCACAATATTCCTTGAGGAAATCAAATTTCCCCTCCCAGTCATGTCCCATAACAAACACATCAATATCATTGTCAACAACATCAGAAATTTTCTGTTCCCATGTATTTTCAGGAATAACCTCATCAACATATCTTATTGCTTCAAGAATCTGCTTCCTATCCTCATATGAATAGTATGCTTTTTTATTCTTGATGGCGTTAAATTCATCTGTCGATAAAACAACAAGCAGATAATCACCAAGCTCTTTAGCTCGTCTGAGTATATTTATATGACCTACATGAAGTAAATCAAAAGTTCCATATGTTATTACTTTTTTCATCTTTACCCTCCAGTATGATAAACACAAATTTACACATTGAGATATTACTTTATTTAATGCAACTTGTCAAATTTGCTGCCATAATTCTACAATATACATTTGAGCTCATCAATAAATTTTTCCATTTCTTCTCTCGTGCCAATTGAAATGCGAAGATAATTTTTTATGCGTTCGCTGTTAAAGTGTCTGACAAATATATGTTTTTCACGAAGTTTTGCAAATATCTCCTCTGCATCCACTGTCGCATGTTTTGCAAAAATAAAGTTAGTCTTTGAATCACCAAAAGTAAATCCAAGTTCTGTAAGTCTTTCCTTTGTCCACTCTCTTGTCTCTACAATCTGCCCGGTTGTTTTCCTGAAATAATCTTCATCTTCAATTGCCGCAATCCCGAGTGCAACAGAAAGCCTCGTCATCGGATAACTGTTATATGAAAATCTGACATCATTCATAGCTTTGATAAGTTCCGGATTTCCCATCGCATAACCAATTCTCATCCCCGCCATTGAACGTGACTTTGAAAAAGTCTGCACAATCAGCACATTATCGTATTCTTTTGTCAAAGATAAGGCAGATTTCCCGCTAAAATCAACATACGCTTCATCTATGATAACGACAACATCTCGGTTATGTTCTATAACATCACGCAGAAATTCCTCATTCTGCATAATTCCCGTTGGTGCATTTGGATTTGCAATGACAACACCACCGTTTTCCTTATAATAATCTGCTGCCACAAGATTAAAATCATCATCCAACGCCGGTCTTTCAAAAGGAATATTAAAAAGTGCAGCCCAGACATCATAAAACGAATATGTTATATCAGGGAAAAGTATCGGCTTTTTGCTGTTAAAAAACGTCATAAACGCTATTGCAAGTACATCATCAGAGCCAACCCCGACAAACACCTGATTATTTTCGACATTGTATCTTTTAGCAATTGCTTCAACAAGAAGTGCCGAATCCGGGTCAGGATAAAGCCTGAGTGTATCAAGATCAAATCTTTGAAGCACTTCCTTGACTTTCGGTGACGGCGGATACGGATTTTCATTTGTATTTAACTTTATCATATCCTTAAGCTGTGGCTGTTCTCCCGGCACATACGGGTCTATTGTTCTTAAATTGTCTTTCCAGCTGCTCATAATCTTATTATCCTCCATTCAGATTTTCATTCTATTCTATATATTCCGTTTAATTTGCAAATCCACTTAATTTGCAAATCTAGTTATTTAAATTATAACTTTCTGCAAGTTTTTCAAACGCTGCAAATGATTTTTCAATCATTTTTTTATCAACACAATAAGCTATTCTTACATATCCTGCACACATAAATGAACTTCCCGGAACAAGAAGCAGATTAAATTCTTTTGCCTTTGCCGCAAACTTAGTATCATCAGGCTCGGCAGCTTTCATCCAAAGATAGAACGCTCCCTGCGGTTTGACACATTCAAACCCAAGTGATGTAAGTTTATCATACAAAAGTGTACGATTTGTGTCGTAAACCGAAACATCTGTACTCTCATCAAGGCATTTCTTTATCACAAGCTGCTGGAGTGACGGTGCATTTACAAAACCAAGTATTCTGTTTGCCACATTCGCTGCCGCAACAAGATTTTCAAAATCGTCCACAACATCAGGAATTACAAGATAACCTATTCTTTCACCCGGAAGTGATAATGACTTACTGTATGAATATCCGACTATTGTGTTTGCATAATATTTTGTAAGATACGGTACATATACACCGTCATATGCAAGCTCCCTATATGGCTCATCTGATATAAGATAAATCGCTGTGCCAAACTCCTCCTGTTTGTCGCAAAGAACCTTTGCAAGTTCTTTTATTGTGTCTTCCGAGTAAACAACACCCGTCGGATTGTTTGGATTATTGATTATGACAGCCTTTGTTTTTGCTGTAATTTTCTCTGAAAATTCTTTTATATTCGGCTGAAATGTAGGCGGATTAGGAGAAACCGCAACAACTTTTCCGTCAAAATTTGCAACGTAATTGTTGTACTCACCAAAATACGGTGCAAAAGTGATAACCTCATCCCCAGGGTCAATTATTGATTTGAGTATAACATTCAATCCCCCGGCAGCACCGACTGTCATAAGAATATTTTTTTCTGAAAAATCTGTCTCAAATCTCTCATTCAAAGACTTTGCAATTGCATCCCTCACATCTTCAAATCCTGAATTGTTCATATATCCATGAACCCTGTTTGGTTCTTCATTGTTCACAACATCTATAATCGCCTGGTTTACTGCCTTAGGTGGAAGTGTACTGGGGTTTCCCAGACTAAAATCATATACATTCTCTGCTCCATATTTTTGTGCCATCTTTTTTCCTTCCTCAAACATGGCACGGATAACAGAACTTCCCTCAACATATTTAACCATCTTTTTTGCTATCATTTTCAAACCTCATTTCTGTGCTTATTCGTATAAGTTATTCTAAGTATATCACTCTTATATTGTACATGCTAGATTTTTTTATATTTTTTCAAAAAACACTTGCATTCTCCAAAATACTCTGATATAATTTAACTGTTGTCGCTAAAAGACATGCTATGCGCTTCTAGCTCAGTTGGCAGAGCACCTGACTCTTAATCAGGGTGTCCAGGGTTCGAACCCCTGGAGGCGCACTTATATTTATACAAAAAGAAGATATTACTTTTGCAATATCTTCTTTTTTGTTTTCCGCTTTTTATATAACATCAATATATTTCTTAATTATATTCTCCAACTCCACATATCCCAAAGGCTTTGAAATATAATCATCAAATCCCTCCGCAAGATACATCCTCTTTGCTCCTATCACGGCATTTGCAGTCATGACTATAATCGGCGTATCCTTATTTAATGACGCATCCATCTTTTTAAGCCGTTGCAAAGTTTCTATTCCGTCCATCCCCGGCATCATATGGTCAAGAAATACCATATCATACTTTTTCTGTTTCATAAGTTCAAGACACTTTTCGCCACTTTCTGCAAGCTCTACATTGATATGTGTAACACGAAGCAATTCTCTTACCACAATTCTGTTTGTCTCAACATCATCAACAACAAGAATATGGGCATTCGGTGCTTTAATATGATATGTTTCACTTTCCGTTTTTGATAAATCATCTTCCTCCCTGTTTTTACTGCAGACAATGCTTTGTGGAATTTGCACTTCAAAAACCGAACCTTCTCCAAACACACTGCTGACATTTATCTTACCATTCATAAGATTGACAAGCTTTCTTGTAATAGAAAGACCAAGTCCGTTTCCCTCTATCGTATGGTTTTCCTGCTCATCAACTCTTTCAAATGGTGAAAATATCTTATCGATGTCCTCTTTTTTGATTCCACGTCCCATATCCGTAACCCTAAAAATAAGCATAATATTTTCCAAATCAATTTTGTTCCATTCCACCTCAAGAGTAATAGAACCTTTCTGTGTATATTTAACAGCATTGTTCATAATATTTATAATTATCTGTTTTATACGCAGTGCATCACCGTGCAAAAACATTGGCATATCCCTTGACAAATCAAGTTTAAACCTAAGTCCCTTTTCTTTAATTTTTAGCGAAACCAAATTTATAATGTCATTTACAACAAATTTAAGATTATAATCCTCGTTAATTATGCTGGTCTTGCCGGCATCAAGTTTTGACAAATCGAGGATATCATTTATAATTCCAAGAAGTGTTTTTCCGGCATCTTTAATATAAGACGAATAACTCTGTATCTGCTCCGATACTGTCTCCCTCGAAATCATTTCATTCATACCGAGTACGGTATTAAGAGGTGTTCTTATCTCATGGCTCATCTGTGCAAGAAATGCAGATTTTGCCTTATTAGCATTATCTGCACTTCTCTTTGCTGCTTCAAGTTCTTCAATAGTTCTGATTTTATCAGTAAGATCATCAATAATTATGATATATCCCATCGTCTCGCCATATTCATCGCCTATTCTATTTATATCAAGTCGGCAATGCGCATCATTTGCCCTGCATTTTACATCAAGTTTGTTTGAATATCCACCATATCTCAATTTTTCTTCATCTATCTCAAACAATTCCCTCAGTGTCACTTTCTCATAATCATACGGCGAAAGCCTCAAAAAATCTATAGCACTTTTATTCGCTATTTTTAAATGTCTGCTGTCATCATATATAATCATCGGAAGTTTCACTGAGTAATATATAAATTCAGATACATTCTCAAGCTTCACCTGATTCTTATTTACAAAAAGGTAAACCCTGTATACCAAAAGTGCTCCAAAGAACTGAGATAACGTACTTCCCGGAAATGCACTCACTCCAAACATTGGCACAATTGTATCAAGAAGCATGCCCGCAACGATTACACCCTCACAAAAAACAAGTCTTATTCCCGTAATTCTTTCCCATTTTCTTTCACCTTTTTTCACCATATATCCGCTTAGCACAAACAAACCGACAGCACATCCGATACAATATACATCATACAAGGTGTTCCATATGCTCGGTGTAAACAAATATGTCATTCCTATTGCCGACTTGTGATATATCGTATTCTCCTTTTGCATTAAAAAAGGATATAATATTATTGCAGAAAACGGAAATATTTCTATCATCTTTACCCACCACAGATTCCGACCACACCATCCGGCAATAACAAGAATCGCACATATCATATACATAAATGTGCCAACCATACCTGTACATCTCCAGTAATACGCTATAAGAGGACTTTCCTGAACCCACACAAACCCAAAACAAAAACTCCATATAGAGCTTCCTATACAGACAAGAGCAAACAGAATATCATTCATCTTTAATTTTTCTTTACTACGTAAAACACTTACGGATATTATTGTCGTACATACAAAAAAGCCAAACATTATGTAAGATAATATTCTTCCCATATTCCTCACTCCTCTATGTCAATTTAATCAGGCAGGCTTGGAATAAGTTCAACATATACCTGATCAAACTCTTTCCTGAGTTCCTCCCTGATTTCATTACGAAGCTGCAGCAAAATTTTTGTATTTATAATATCATTGTGACTTTTAAAATATATCTCTACCCACGTTTTTCGACCCGTCTGGATAACATCCAAAAATTCAATATCACAATACACCTTATCCATATGTTTTTCTGCTGCAATTCTTATATTGTCCATTATATCCTGTTCAGGAGCAAAAAGCACCAGATTTTTTAGATTTGAAAAAATCATTTTCACCGGCTCTATAAGTAAAGAACACGCCATTACAATAGCAACAACCGGATCAATATAATGTGCGATCCATGCAAATTTCGTTTTATTTACAATAATCTGAATAAAAAAGGCAACTGCAACACCAAAACTTGATATAACATCAAGTTTCCATATGTATATTTCTGCCTGAATAGTTAGAGATGCATATTTTTTGCTAAAATAATGCATTAAGAGATAAATAATAAGACATCCCAGACAAACTGCAAGCTCAAAAAATGCAATACTTCCCCCATCAACATGGCGGCCGCCATGAAAGATGGTATACATATTATCCCACACGAGCTGAACAGTAATAACCAGCAAAACACTATATTTAATGACAACGAAAAGTGATTCCACCTGTGAAAATCCATAAGGTCTTTTTTCTGTCACAGGCTTATACAAAAGGGGAACCAGCACCATAAACGGTCCTATCATGATTAAATCCGTAACATCAAAAATACAATCCATCAACAAAGAATGTGATTTTGTGTAATATGCCATAAATCCCTCTGACAGCATAAACAAAATACTTCCCATTAAAGAGATATTCATAATTATCTTTTCATATCTCATTTTATTTTTATTCTTTTCCTTTTCTCCCACGCCGGAGCCTCCCTCTTTTTCTTCATTTTTCAGTAACTTTATAAAGAGATGCAATAAAAGCTGTTTTCATTTTCAGCACAATCTTTGTCTGCAGATACTTTTAAATCTTATTACAAATTACAGATGCTTTTCAAATCGTCCCATAATATTAAGACCATCTTTCTCAACAACAAAAGCATGTTCATCAATCTGCTTTATCTCTCTTCTAAGCTGTGCACACTCGTATTTCGACAAAACCACTATCGTCATATATGTCTTTTCTTCCGTATAACCGCCCTTAGCTTCCCACCATGTCGCATCACGTTTAAACTGATTTACAATATAGTCCATTATCTCCACAGGCTCTTTTTTGGTAAATATAATAACTTCTGCATTTATATTCTGGGTATGTGTGCGGTCAGTGACAAGCATACTTACAGCGGAATAAATTATACAGTAAATAGCAGTCTGAACTCCAAACAAAACTGCACATATTCCATAAACTACTGCATTGAGCATAAGCGAAATCTTTCCAACTGAAAATCCCTTAAATTTCTTTGTAAAGAACATCCCGACAATATCCATTCCTCCGCTTGAACCGCCTGCTCTCAAAGCAATTCCAATTCCTGCGCCGCCAAATATTCCGCCTATAATACTTGCTGAAAGTGCGTCTGCAACAATCGGCTGTGGCGGTATAGGAACAATACTCAGGAAAAATGTCTGGCTCAAAACGCATACAAGGGTTCTTGCAAAAAAGTTTTTGCTTATCGAAAAATATGCCAGAATAAAAAGCGGTATATTAAGTATCATATTGATAATACCTGCAATATCCGTACTTCCTGAAAAAAGATGAAGATATTTCACAAAAATCGTTCTTATAATCTGACTCACACCAAGCACTCCGCCATTATACAAATCAGCAGGCACAACGAAAAAATTTATGCCAATCGAAAAAACTAACATCCCAAAAACCGCAGTAATATTTCTCTTCCAAAATTCCATCTGTCTGTGAGTTATAACAATTCCCATAATGCACCTCATTTCTGAGCAATTTAATCTGTACGCCCGAAAATAATCTTCTCATATAGTATCAACACTTTTTTTATGTTAATTCATACCTTAAATTTACCATAAAAAAGAGACAAAAAAAAGTCCCTACCCAACAGACTTAACTGCCAAACGAGGACTTTCAGTGCGCCTCCAGGGGTTCGAACCCTGGACACCCTGATTAAGAGTCAGGTGCTCTGCCAACTGAGCTAGAAGCGCATACAATATAATAATCTTGCTGTCTTGCGACAACGATATTACTATATCACACTGTTTTTTATGTGTCAACTGTTTTTTTGTTTTTTTTTGCAAACCCAAAATTGTCTCCGCCTTTGACACTGATATATCCAAATGCTAATATATACTTAAATTAAGCACTTTCGGAGGAACAATAAATGAGTACAAATATAATGATTGTCGATGATGAAAAAGATATTGCAGACCTCGTTCAGATATATCTCGAAAATGACGGTTTCAATGTTTTTAAATTTTACAATGCAAAAGACGCACTTGAATGTGCAATGCACGAAAATCTTGACTTGGCAATACTTGATGTTATGCTGCCTGATATTGACGGTTTTTCACTATGTAAACAGATACGAAAAGAACATTTCTTTCCAATCATCATGCTGACTGCAAAAACAGAAGATGCCGACAAAATAACAGGACTGACGCTCGGTGCTGATGATTATATATGCAAACCATTCAACCCACTTGAACTCGCCGCCAGAGTTAAAACACAGCTTCGCCGTTATACACGTTATAACAAAGCTGATGCCGAAAACTTTGCTGCCGATGAATACAACATACGAGGTTTAAACATCTCAAAAAGCAGCCACCGGGTATTTTTGAATGACAAAGAGCTTTCACTTACACCTCTTGAATTTGATATTCTCTGGTATCTATGTGAACATAACGGAAATGTCGTATCCTCCGAAGAACTTTTTGAAGCTGTCTGGAAAGAAAAATATATTGAAAGCAACAATACTGTTATGACGCATATTGCGAGACTGCGTGAAAAAATGCATGAACCCGCAAGGAAACCCAAATATGTAAAAACTGTATGGGGTGTCGGGTATAAGATTGAGAACTAAACTATTACAAACAGAGGTGTCACATGAAAAACAACAGTCTTACCAAAAAACTTATCAGGCGTTATATGCTTACCGTAATCGGATTTATCTTCCTTGTATTTGTTATATTTATTTCGGCTGCTGCCATATGTTCAAGAAGAATATGGTATCCCGATGACCCCGAATATATCCTGCTTAAATTTATAGACACGCACAAATGGTTTATCGGCGGTTTTCTTTGTTTCGCAACATGGTTTATTGTCACTTTATCTTTTCTTGTAAAATGGACACGCTACATCAATGAAATTTTATATGCTTCAAAAAAACTTACTATGCAAACCGAACAGCCAATAGTTCTGTCAGAAGATTTAAAATCCATTCAGGATGAACTTAATTCCGTAAGAGAAAATGCAATTCATAATTCAATGCTTGCAAAAGAAGCAGAGCAGCGAAAAAACGACCTGATAGTCTATCTTGCACACGACCTTAAAACACCGCTCACAAGCGTTATCGGATATCTTACGCTATTAAATGATGAACCTGATATTCCTGACAACACACGAGAAAAGTATACTTCTATAGCACTTAGCAAAGCAGAACGTCTTGAAGATTTAATAAATGAATTTTTTGATATTACACGTTTCAATCTCACAAGCATTGAACTTGATATTGAAAAAGTCAATCTGAGCCGTATGCTTGAGCAGATATGCAATGAATTTATTCCTGTTTTGTCAGAACACAACCTTAGCTGGACTCTCGAAATCACACCCGATATATACTTTATGTGTGACCCCGATAAACTGTCACGGGTATTTGACAATCTTATCCGCAACGCAATAAATTACAGCTATGAACACACAAAAATCACCTGTACACTCACAATTGAGAATAACAATATACATATTCTCTTTAAAAATCACGGCAAGACAATTTCACCTGAAAAACTTGACCGCATATTTGAACAATTCTTCAGGCTTGACTCTTCAAGAACCTCAGCAACCGGCGGTGCCGGACTTGGACTAGCTATTGCAAAAGAGATTGTTGAACTTCACGGCGGACAAATAAATGCAAAAAGTGAAGAGGAAAGTATAACTTTTGAGATTGTTTTTAATAATTAGAAATCACTTTTATCTATATTTTTATACTAAATGCAAGAATATTGTAAGTTTTGCTTATGTTTTTCTTAAAACAATATATTTTCATTTGTTCTAAAATAATACCAGTACAACGTAACACGTTACAACAGTGTATTTAGTACAACGAATAATTGATACATTGACCAAAGATTTAATTTTCATTGTACTGGGAGGTAGCATTTATGAACACAAAAAAATACAAAAAAAGAAAAAGAAGATTTCAAAAATTTACACTCGCAATACTTTTATTTTTAACCGTATTTTGGCTGGCACCAAAAATCATAAGCACCGCATCCGATATTGTATATACCGTATTTAATTCAAGCAGTGATTTGACTACAAAATACAAAGCCGCAACACCTGTGAAACTAAACAACCATGAGGTAAAAAATAAACTTTATTCACTATCACAAAAATATCCTGAATTTAAAACCATTTATAAAAATATCTCTGATTACCCTGAAAGTCTGCTTGTTTCTCTTTGCAACACGCCTGAAATGATAGACTTTGTAAAGGAGTATCCTAATGCAGACAACAAACCACATGGAAACATCACCGAAAAAGAACTTTCAGAAGGTATTCCTCTCCTTATTCAGTGGGATAAACGCTGGGGCTATGCATCCTACGGAAATTCCGACATTGGAATATCCGGCTGTGCTCCAACCTGCCTTTCAATGGTAATATCAGGACTTACAGACAACAGAAACATTACACCCTACAAAGTCGCAAAATTTGCCGAGAAAAACGGTTATTATATAGAAGGAACGGGAACTTCATGGAATATAATGACCGAGGGTGTATCTTCATTTGGTATAACAGGCATTGAAATCCCACTGAGCAAAAACAGCATATTTTCACATCTTGAAAACAACGAACCTATAATATGCAGCATGAGACCCGGAGACTTTACAACAGCAGGACATTTTATTGTACTTACCAAAACAGAAAACGGACAAATAAAAGTAAATGACCCAAACAGCCGCTCACGCAGTAAAATTTGGAGTTATGAGACACTCGAAAAACAGATAAAAAATTTATGGGCATTCAGCAAAAGCTGATGCCCATTTTTTTAGTTCTTTAACATCTCCACAAAATACATCTTTACGCCGGAAGGCACAATTCTTAAAATATTATTTATAACTCCGGGCACTATTATGCCCCTGTTCCGCATCAGTCCATCAACCGCAATTTTTGCCGTTTTCTCTGCCGACATTGCCCATATCGGTGTCTTTTGACCTGCCTTTTCAAAAAACTTTGTTCTAGTCGTTCCCGGACACAATGTACTTACAATCACACCTCTTGCCGCCGCTTCCTGCCTTATTGCTCTGCTGTAGCTGTACAGAAATGATTTGCTTGCAAAATATGTGGACGTATAAGGTCCCGGCTGAAAAGCACCTGTCGAAGCCACATTGAGAATTTTCCCCCTGCCATTTTCATACATATCACGAAGAAACAATTTGCAAAGACAAACCGGTGTAGTTACATTTAACTGTATCATTTTTTTATCATCATTTATATTTATACTTTCTGTCCCACCTAACAGACCAAAGCCTGCATTATTGACAACAATTTCAACATCTGTCCCCAAAGCTTTCACCTTATGATACAGCTTTTCTGCTCCACCTGATATACTCAAATCCTGTTCGACAATGATTATCTGCTTTGTGCTTTTCACAATTTTCGACTTCTTAACTTCAAGTTTTCTTTTTGCTATGGCAAGATTTTTTCTGCTTGAAGAAGCAAGAATCACTCCATAACCTCTATCAAGAAATTCCCCTGCCATAGCAAACCCTATACCGCTTGTACCACCTGTAATAAGTGCATATTTCATATTATGTGTCTCCATTTTAATCCAAATCGTTAATTAGTTCCCTTATTTCTAATAATTAATATAAGCACCGATTACACTATAGTCAACTGCTATCTTTCAGCCATCAATATGTATAATTGTTCTTATTACCAATATTTATGATGCCATGATACCACATAATCTCCTATCAAATCATATTGGACATCCACGGTATGACCATCATCTGTCTTGCCAAAAAGAGTAACACATCCCTGCAACATATCCTGCTTCCACATATTATATTTTTCATAAGTATCATCATCTTTTGTTTCCTTAACAATATTTATACCATATACATCTTTCATTTCCTTTTTTATCTTATCTTTAGCCATCTCCAAATACTTATCGGCTTCTTTTTTATTCTTATAAGCAGCCTCATATTTTTTCAATTTCCCCTTAACATTCTTTATATTATGTTCATTATATGCATCTCCCCACTGTCCACAATACTCAGTAAGGTCTGTACTCTGCGATTTACATCCCCACAGATAATCTCCGCTTTCTGCTACAGTGTCAAAAGATGCCATAATCCCCATCTGTATAATGCTGTCATCATCAAATATAATCGGTGCTTTAAAAACTATACGGCTTTCTCTGATAAGGTCCCCATAAAATTTTCCGTTTACAATTTTATCTTCATCTCTCTTCCAGTCAATTTCCGCTGTTATCTTGTTTTTCTTTCCCTTGAGTTCCTTTAACATATAATTCCAGCCGCTGTTTTCTGATTCATCAATAATTTCTCTGAAAGTTCTTTTATAACCATAATCACTTGACTTTTCAGCATCAGAAAGATACTTTCCAGTTTTTGCGTCTTTATACCTTATGAACGAAATTTCATATCCCTTATAAGAATATTCTTCCACGACCTCCTTCGTCATTTTTTTCTCGCCCTCTGAAGGAGTTTCCCCCTCCATACTTTCACTTGACGCATCAACTCCTACTTTTGCCACATCGTTCGCTTTAATATCTGATGCCTCGGTCTTTATATTTTGGTACTTCATCGCTCCTATCAGACCAATGCATCCCACCGTAAATAATGCGGTTGTTGCAACCATTAAAATTTTTTTATTGTATCTCATAACTTTCCCTCCCGTTTTGCTTTACATATAGTAGAAATCTACAATATGGTCTCCTAACATATCATATTCTGTCATTGTATCTTCACCGGATTTTGTTTTTCCTCTAAGCATTACCATGCCTATATCATAACCTGTCCTCTTCTCTGTAAAATCTCCATAAATTTCTATTCCCCACACATTTTCCAATTCTTTCTTTGCTTTCTGGGCATATTCAGCAAACAGCTTTTTCTTTTCATCTCTGTTTTTCAATTTTTCTGCAATTTCCGGATATGCCTTTGCAACCGCTCCATCTTCATATCTGTCATCACTTCCCGGTTTTGTACCGCTTGCCTTTCTGTATATGCTCAGATATTTACCTGTTTCCGGTTCAAAATTAAAACTGGCAGCCATATTTCTCTCATTCCCATCCGGTGAAAAGAAATCCATGCTGACTCTTCTCTTTAAATATCCGTAAAATTTACCGTCTACTATTTTGTCCTCATCTCTGCGCCACTCTACATACGCCCGTATTACACCTTTTTTGCCTTTTAATTCCTTAATCTGGCTCCAATTATTCTCCTCAGCACAATCAATCACTTTTTTAAATAATGCCTTGTATCCGACATCTCCGGTTTGTTCATCATCCGAAACATAAACACCTGTATTTTTATTCTTGATTTGTATAAATGATATTGTATAACCCTTATACTCATATTCATCCTTAGTTACCAGCTGCAGATTGTTGTTGTCATCCTCAATATAAGGTGTTTCTCCTTCCAGACAATCACTCGATGCATCAACTCCTGCTTTTGCCACATCAGTTTCTTTGATGTCTGATGCCTCGGTCTTTATATTTTGATATTTCATCGCTCCTATAAGACCAATACATCCCACCGTAAATAATGCGGTTGTTGCAATCATTAAAATTTTTTTGTTATGTTTCATAACTCTCATCCTCCCTTTTTATACTTTTTATGTTAAGACAAGTATATCTTCCCTACCTTATCAAAAAACAACCATAAAGTTATCAAACGGTAAACATTTCAAAAATTATTACTGCAACGGTATTCTCACTGTAACGGTAGTTCCTACCCCTTTTTGCGAACTGTATTCCAATGTTCCGTCATGTTTTTCAACTATTTTCTGGCAAAGCGATACTCCAAGCCCTGTCCCTCCCTGTTTTCTGCTTCTTGACTTATCAACACGATAGAACGGCTCTTTTATCTTTTCAATTTCCTCCTGATTCATTCCGCAGCCGTTGTCCTCAACCTTAAAAACAGTTTCATTCTCAGTTTCATATACATATGTATTGATTTTTCCATATTCATCCGTTGCCCTGAATGCATTTTCAAATATATTCCTAAGCAGCATTTCCAATAGCTGCTCATCACCAAACAGCCTGTCTGTTTTAACATCCCACTTTGCATCAATGCGTTTATCCGCAAATCTCTTTTTCTGCCAGTCTGCAAGCACATCTGTAAATTTCTTCATATTGATATTTTCTTTTTTTATGTCGGAATGTCTTATCACAGCAAGATCAAGCAGTTCATATGACATATTCTGCATACGTCTGGCTTCATGTCCTATAAACTCCAGACATTCCATTCTTTCATCCTCAGAAATTTTTGCTCTCTCCATGTACTCAACAAAACCGCAAATACCCGTTACCGGCGTTTTCATTTCATGCGCAAGATTATCAATAAACCACTGTTTTCTCTCGGTCTCATCCATAATCTGTTTCATGTTTTTTTCTATTGTCTCCGCCATGATATTTATATTTTTTCCAAGGACAGCCAATTCATCATTTCCCTTTATGTCAGTTCTCGTTTTCAAATCGCCGCCCGCCATCTTTTTAACTGTCTCATTCAGATTTACAACAGGTTTTATGCATTTTTTTAAAACGAACACCATAAATATCGCCATAATAATTGATATTGCGACACTTCCAATCGCATAATATATTCTGATATTTTTCCACATACTGTCCAAATTATATAAAGTTTTTTCATATCCGAAATAATAAATTGTTTTTCCGTATTTTTGTACCTTAAAAACCATCAGTCTTGTATGACCGTCTATATAACATTTAACAACTTTATTATCTGTAATATTTTTTTGCTGATATTTAAAATGTGATTTATCCGAATAATAGATTTTCTTTTTATTCTTTCCTTCCCATAGTCCTAATTCAATTTTTTGCTGCTTATAATAATTTGTATACTTCTGAATTGTTTTTTTTATGTCTGTATCCTGCATCTGGGAACTCTGAATTTCACCGTAAATCTGGTCTATTATCATTCCAAAATCCCCTATTGCCTGATTTTTCTCTGCTTGAATATTCTGTCTGTATGTAATACCAAACAATAAATATATTGCAATGTTAAGAATTATCAATATAGGCACTATAAGCACAATGTACAATTTCTGCCACAGTTTCATAGCCGACTCCTCTCTTTCATTCTGTTTCCAATCTGTAGCCAAGTTTATTTATCGTACAAATTTCCTTTTCAAGTCCAAGTTTTTTTCTTAGCTTTCTTATATGTACATCAACTGTCTTTGTGTCTCCCATATAATCCCATCCCCATGCAAGTTCAAGAAGTTTCTCTCTTGACATCGCCATGTTTCTGTTTAAAATAAGCACTTCCAAAAGTTCATATTCCTGTGGTGCAAGCTGCACCCTCTCTCCATTTTTAAAAACGTCGTGTCTGTCAAGATGTACCTCAACATCACTTATCCTAAAAACATCATCATTCTTTTTCGTTCTGCGCAGAACCACGTTTATCCTTGCAATCAATTCAAGAATTTCAAAAGGCTTTACAATATAATCCTCCGCCCCTATTGACAACCCATGCAGCTTGTCATCAAGTTCTCCTTTTGCAGTCACAAAAATAACAGGTACATCTTTAGTTTTTTCCATGACTTCAAATCCCGACATTCCGGGCAGCATTACATCCAGCAGTACCAAATCGAAATCACCCTTTTCAATCATTTTAAGACCTTCCCTGCCATCATATATTTGTGTGCATTTATGACCGACCATCTTTAAATTTCTTGCAACCATTTCATTTATAGTAGTATCATCTTCCACAATTAAAATATTTGCCATTTATTTTCTCCCTCAAAAACTTTGTTTTTCGCTCTTACAATTTTCTTTTAAAATTACTTTCACTTAATATTAACATAATATAGTAACCAAATGATTAACACATTTCATCTTAATTTCATATAATGATGCAAGAGACAAAAATCTCAGGAGGTTGTTTTGTATTATGTATCTCAAAAACTGTATCAAAAAAGCAACACAATACAACTGCTGTCTCGACAGAAAAGCCATATGCATGAAACGCTCATGGGACGATGTTTCAAAAATGCTCGACACTTTCTGTGACTGTAAAAAATGCAGCAGCTGCAAAGCCTGCAAAAAGCGCCCCAAATGTAAATGCAGGCATTAACTTATTTTCACAGACATGTTAAAATAAAAATATATAAAATAAATTTAAAAAATATTTATACAGGAGAAAAAAATGTTTACGCCAAAACTTATAGTCACCGATTTAGACGGTACTGCTTTAAAAAACAACAAAGATATAGCGGACGAAACCATAGCCGCATTTGAAAACTGCCGAAAAAAAAGCATTCATGTTGCCATTGCAACTGCGAGATATATCGGAGGTGCTGCATATTACGCAAATAAACTTCATGCTGATTTCCAGATACTTACAGACGGAACACTTGTATATCAGAACGGTAAACTTATATATTCCCGGACAATGTCTGTAGACATGACAAATAATATTATTGATGAACTTAAAAATTACGGTTACACCTCACACATAGCAATCCCTACAACAACAGCACTTTACAGATACCCTTACAACCCTGATGACTCCTCCACTAATGACAATACTCCTGCCAAAGCTGCAAAAAAGTCCAGTGATACACTCAACCTCAACGATATAAAACAAGACCATTCTCCCGGAATTTCATTTGATATAGACAAACCTTTTCCGGAAGAAGCCTGCAAAATTGTCGCACACATCTCCTCTGACAATGACGCAAAAGCTATCGCCGATAAATGCGGCTGTGCATATTTTCATTATCGTGGAGAGGATACATACACTTTTTTCCACAAAAAGGCAAGCAAACTTGATGCAATTCAACAAATTGCCGACTTTATTAACATTTCACTTGATGATATTTGTGCATTTGGTGATGATATAAACGATATAGAAATGATAGAACATTGCGGATATGGTGTCGCAATGGAAAACTCACTTGATATTGTAAAAGAAAAAGCAGACTTTGTTACTTTGTCAAATGAAGAAAATGGCGTTGCTAAAGCATTATCGCAAATAATTGACATACGATAGTGTACATAAAAAACTTGGTTCACTCAAATTTATCCCATATTGCCCTGAGAACAAAGTTAAAAAAATACCCCACCGGATTTCTCCGATGAGGTATTTTTATTTTGCCGTTCCGACAATAAATACTTTGCTTATAAAAGCTCAGTAAATTATTTAAGTGTAACCTTAGCACCTTCAGCTTCGATCTTTGTCTTAATGTCTTCAGCTTCATCTTTAGAAGCACCTTCTTTAAGAACCTTAGGAGCGCCGTCAACAACTTCCTTAGCTTCCTTAAGTCCTAAACCTGTTACTTCACGAACAACCTTGATAACCTTAACTTTGTTTGGTCCAACTTCTGTAAGCTCTACATCGAACTCGTCTTTCTCAGCTGCTCCGTCAGCACCTGCTGCACCTGCTGCAACTACAACACCTGCTGCTGCAGAAACACCAAATTCTTCCTCACAAGCTTTTACTAAATCATTTAATTCTAAAACTGTCATGCCTTTGATAGCATCGATAAATTCCTGAGTTGTCATCTCATTACCTCCATAATAAATATATTTTATAAATTCGTTGCATCAGTTTAACTGATGTAGTTTCTTTGGAAACCTACTGTTTCCTTTTCGTTCAAATAATTAAGCCTCTGCAGCTCCATCACCCTTTTCAGCGATCTGATTAAGAACACGAGCAAGATTTGTGATAGGTGACTGTAAAGAACCAAGTAACTTGGAAATAAGTTCCTCTCTTGAAGGGATGCTTGCAAGAGCCTTAACACCATCAACATCATAAAATGTACCTTCAACTACTGCACCCTTGAACTCAAGTGCTTCAGCTTCTTTTGCAATGTTGTTAAGGATTCTGATAGGAGCAGTTGCATCCTCTTTTGAAATAGCGATAGCAGATGGTCCGTCAAGTAAATCATCTAACTGAGCAAAATCAGTTCCTTCAAAAGCACGCTTCATAAGTGTGTTCTTGTAAACTTTGTACTCACATCCTGCCTCTCTAAGTCCTTTACGAAGCTTTGTATCCTGCTCTACTGTAAGTCCACGATAATCTACAAGTACAACAGTTGCAGCGCCTTCAACCTTTGCCTTAATCTCATCAACTATAGGCTGTTTGATTTCAACTTTTGCCATGAGTAAGTCTCCTTTCCTGGGTTTTCCCCATAATATCCACTGCAGACAGACATATAATTTGCTCTGTAAAGTAAACTATTATAAAACAGCTTCTTTCAGACAAAATAAAAAACCTCGCCGCATAATTCAAGCCGAACGAGGTGAAAATAATTCATATAGAAATTCATCTTCCTCGGTAGGCGTTTGTACTTACACCGGTTCACCGGCACCTACTGTCTACGGCAGTGCGTCCTGCAATTCACAGAACAAAAACAATGTTACCACAGTTTAAATATGTATGTCAAGTACTTTTTCGCATTTAATAATCTCCGCACTTACTCCCTCGCCTTTCTATTTATATATTCAGCCTTATATTTAGAATAAACTATAGTCTGGTCATGATACAGCCCATAATATCCGGACAAAAGATAACTAACGCTTATGGCAATAAGAAAGAATGGAACCGCTTCATATCCAAAAAGCTCAAATGCTATGAGCATTGAAGTTATAGGACAGTTTGTCACACCACAGAATACAGCCATCATGCCAACTGCTGCACAAAGTGATGGAGAAATCCCAACTATACCTCCAAACAGGCAGCCAAAAGTTGCTCCTATAAAAAACGACGGTACTATTTCGCCACCCTTAAAACCGGCCTCAAGAGTCAATGCTGTAAAAATCATCTTCCATATAAACGCCATTGGATTCACTTTTCCGCCAATTGCCCTGACTATAACAGGTACACCTGCGCCCATATAATCATCAGTATGTAATATTACAGTTAAAATAATAATTATAATACTTGAAAAAACAATTCTTACATACGGATTTTTTATTTTCTCTCTATATAAATCACCCAGCCCGTGAAGTACCATACAAAAAACAACACTTATAGCCGCACAGCACATTGCCAGTACAATTATTTTTAAACTCGGAACCAATTGAAACTGTGGCATATGTAAAATATTAAATGTATTCGGTCCAATTCCCATATGCGTTGCAAATTTTGAAGCAATCAACGCCGCAAATACACACGGAACAAGCGCAGCATAATACATAACACCGACACTCACTACCTCCATTGAAAATATTGATGCCGCTATAGGCGTTCCAAATATCGCTGAAAATGCAGCACTCATGCCACACATGACAACAATTCTTCTGTCTTTTTCGTCAAATCGAAATAATCTGCCAAGCTGATTGCCTATACTTCCCCCAAGCTGCAATGCAGCTCCTTCTCTGCCGGCAGAACCACCAAAGAAATGCGTTATTATAGTAGAAATAAAAATAAGCGGAGCCATTTTGAACGGAATTTCACTCTCAGCATGAATTGTAGATAAAACAAGATTTGTTCCCTTATCATTTTTGTATTTAAAAATTCCATATAAAGCAACAATCACAATGCCACCTAAAGGCAGTGCAAATATTATCTCCGGATGCTGCGTTCTGATTTCAGTAACAACTCTCAAGCAATAAGCAAACAATGTACTGAATGAACCTACAACAATCCCGACTATAGCCGAGAAAACTCCCCATCTTATAAATCTGTATATATTTTTATAAATTCTTGATATATAAAACTTTATCATCTGATATTTTTTCATTTTTTCAATTATTCCTTTTTATTATTTTCTTATATGATTCTAATCCTTAAGATATTGGGTTCAAAAGACATTTTGAACCTTGCATCATAATTCTTAATTATATAAGAAGAAACACTTTTTTGCAAAATTATCCTATTATTATTCATTTGTGCCATATCTTTATTAGTTTCGTTCTCCTTTATTAGTATTCATTACTATTTGTTAGACATTTATAACCCAGATGCATATATACATCGCACCTCTTTCCCTTAATCTGGAAAATATCTGCAAAATAAATATATATTTTTCCAAAAATGTTATTTTTTCTTTTCTGAGCAACACATTCACCCTTAAACGGCATTTTTCCGTCGTTTTAAAAAAAATGTATTTTTTTTGTTGACAAAGTAAATAATAAATGATAGTATATAGCACATAAACAGTAATAATTACTATTTAACTTTTTAAAATATTTTTTAAACAATTTTACAAACAATACAATTTTTTAAGAAAAGGAGATTATTATTATGGCAAAATGGGTATGTTCAGTATGCGGTTATGTTTACGAAGGAGAGACAGCTCCTGAAAAATGTCCACAGTGTGGAGTTCCTGCTGAAAAGTTCAACAAACAGGAAGAAGGCGAGCTTACATGGGCTGCAGAGCATGTTGTAGGTGTAGCACAGGGTGTAGATGAGGAAGTTCTTCAGGGTCTCAGAGACAATTTCAACGGAGAATGTTCAGAAGTAGGTATGTACCTCGCTATGGCAAGAGTTGCTCATCGTGAAGGATATCCTGAAATCGGTCTTTACTGGGAAAAAGCAGCATATGAAGAAGCAGAGCATGCAGCTAAATTTGCTGAACTTCTCGGCGAAGTTATCACAGACAGCACAAAGAAAAATCTTGAGATGCGTGTAGATGCAGAGTGTGGCGCTACAGCAGGAAAGATGGCTCTTGCTAAGAAAGCTAAAGAACTCGGACTTGATGCTATTCACGATACAGTACATGAGATGGCAAGAGATGAGGCAAGACACGGAAAAGCATTCAAAGGCTTACTTGAAAGATACTTTGGATAATTTCACAAACCCAAATTAAATATAGAACAAAGAGTCGCTTGCGACTCTTTCGCGCTTGAGCGGAATGCGTAGCATTTATTTCTTTTCCGCGAAATGCGCATCCTCACGGAGTGTTTTTTATGTTATAGGAAACGAAAAGTTTCCTATAACATAAAAATATAAAAAGCAGCTGTACTTTAATTATATTTGATACCTGAAAAATTTAAACTTTCCAAGGTAGTACAAAATATTTAAATACAGCTGCTTTTTTATTACAGTTATTTTCTTATTCAGTTATTTTTAATCCAGCAACTCAACTATATGCAAATCATTTCTCAATGCAAGATCCACAAAACCTGTTCCTATCTGTACAAGCGGTCTCAATATATTATATTTATTAAATAAAATTATTCTTCCCTCCTGACCATTGTTCAGCCTTACCTTACACTGTATGAATGTCTGTGCAAGTCTCGATGTAAATGTCAAAAGGGCGACCGGGTCAAAATTTTTACTCTGAGTTTCGCTTAACTGTATCAAAACCTCGAAAGGAGACAGCTTTCTAAATCCTATTTCTTTCATAAGCATAGTATCATATACATCGGCTATCGCAATAACTCGTGCTATCGGATTTATACTTTTATTGTTAACACTAAGCGGAAAACCGGTTCCATCGGCATGCTCATGATGTGTTAAAACCGCCTGCTTAATACTCTGGTCTAAATCTTTATTTTTAACTAATTCATACCCATACATTGTATGTTTTGTAAAAGGTCCCTGCCCGTCAAGTTCCTTATGGAAAGAAAATCCTTTTAACTCATTTTGTGCAAATTTAAGAATACCAATATCATGCAGAATTCCCGCAATTGCAACTCTGTCAATCATTTCATCACTATATCCCATCCAGCCTGCAAGTATCTGTCCCCACAATGCAACATTAACAGAATGGTTATAAAGTCCCGTTGCATTCTCTTTCATCTTTGACAGTAACACGCACAGATTTACTGTAGTATCAGCCTTAGTCACGACCTCGTTCAACGAGTCAAGCAATTCATTAACATCTACATCCTTATCATTTGATGCAATTTCTTTAAGATTTCTTGATACAGTGTCCTCTGCAATTTGAAATCCCTCTTTAAAAGCCTTTTCCTGTTCAGGTGTTATTTTACTTACTTCCTGATTGCTTTCTTCAGCCACACTATATTCAACATTTACAAAATCTATAAAATGCTTTGTCAAAAGTTCAATAATTTCCTGTGTAACAACCGTTCCTGAACCAATCAAGAACGTACCTGTCTTTGAATAGATATTGTCCTTTATTATCATTCCGCTTTTCAGCCTATTTAGCCGAATACGCATTTGTGCCATTTTTACTCTCCTTTTATCACTAATTTACTTTTACAAAATTATTTTTTTAAATTATATTCTTTAATTTTTTTACATATATATTATACAATATATTTTTTTTATTTCCACTATTAAGTAAATCAGTTTTTTTGACATTCTATTATTTTATTGCTATAATATATTTAATTAGTAATTATTATTGTTTAGAACTTGAAAACCCTTTCTTTTATATTATTATATAGGAGTGATTTTTATGTCTGCTATTAGATACAGCAAACAGCGTGAGGCTATCAAAGACTATCTGAAATCTGTCACATGCCATCCGACGGCTGACACAGTTTACGCAAATATTCAAAAACTATTTCCTAATATAAGCCTTGGCACCGTCTACAGAAATCTAAATTTTCTCGTTGAGCATGGAGAAGCTATTCAAATAGATTGCGGTGACGGTTTCGTTCACTTTGATGGAAATGCTGTTCCTCATAATCACTTTTTTTGCAGATCATGTAAAAAATTATTAGATATCGAAATGGATTCTATAAGCCATATAGACATCATTGCTAATGCCAATTTTCCCGGAAAAATTGAGGGACACACGGTACTTTTTCATGGTCTTTGTGGTGACTGCTGTTCAGATTTAAACAAAAATGAAAATTTAAAGAATAATTAAATACCACCCCCCAATAGTTAGATTTTTAGGTCTAACCTTTTGGGGGCGGTATATACTTCACATTCGGTATCTTATTTTTGTATATTTATTTTATCAAATGCAGCTCTTAATACAGATACATCCGCATCTTTGTCTATCTGCAATGTTATTCCCATCTTCTTTGAGTATATATTTTCCTCCGAAAATTCAGATTTTGACATTGCTATTATAGGAAGATACCCTCCATTGCTCTTCTCGTATTTTCTTATCTGCAAAGCCAAATCATAACCGCTTTTTTCAGGAAGCTGAGCATCTGTTATTATTGCCGAATAATATCCTGCTCCTCTTTCCTTATACATACACAGTGCTTCGCTTCCAGTAGACGCACTTTCAACCAGAAATCCAAGATATTTAAGTTTTTGCCTTAATAAGTTTTTTAATGTTACAAGATTTTGGACTATCAAAATTCGTTTTATGGCACTTATTTTTTTACCGCCTGATTCTGCCATGATTGCTTTAACAACCGTATCTTCATCATTCTGAAAATAATTTTTATCCGTCGAAACAGGTAAACTTATAGTACATCTCGTTCCAACACCTAAACTGCTTTTTATTTCCAGATCACCATTTAAAACTCTTACAATATTATTAGAAAGCCACAATCCCAATCCGATTCCGCTTCTTTTTTCCTTTTGTGAATAATTTAAAGGAATACTTTTTACAGCTTTATCAATAATACCTTTATCAATTCCCGGACCATTATCTTCTATAATAAATCTATATATATATATTTCTCCAAATTTTTGTCTGCTCTCCACAACTTTAATTCTTATATTTCCATTATTATCCGTATACTGAACCGCATTTAACAAAATATTCTTTATTACCTGCTTTAATCTCATTTTATCAATAAAAACATAGTGATGTACAACTTCATCAAAATTTACACTCAGCTCATGTTTTTTTTCTTTAATAAAAACAGCAAGTTCATTTATAATTTCTTCTATAAGCTCTTTTATGGATATTCTTTCAAACAAAAATTTTATGTCACCTGTTTCTATTCTGCTTACATCTACAATTTTATTTATATTTTCAAGAAGCAATTCAGAAGCCTCTCTTATCTTTTTTATATAAACCTCATTAGCCTCGCAATAGTTTTTTGACATACTTAACATATCAGTAACTCCCATAATATAATTTACCGGAGCTTTCATATGTTGACCGATATGTCTTAGAAAAGCATTTTTTGCCTCGTTTGCTACATTTGAAACATCATAAGCAGATTTAAGAGACTTATTTTTCATAATTTCTCTCAGTTTTTCCTTATGAACATCTTTGACAGTCATAACACACTCTCTTACCATGCCATTTTCATCTGAGTTAAGCCAAATAAAACTCATTCGACTCAACAAAAACTTCTGCTCTGAATTTATATATCTCATATATTCAAAAGATACCACTCTTTTTTCTTCTGAAAGAACTTTTCTTATATGTTCCAGCTTCATAAAATTTCTTACATCTTCAAGATACTCTTTTGATATTATTTTTTGTGTAATATTTGAAACATATTGCGTATAATTCATCATGTGACCTGTATCATGCTCATCTCCACGCATCTGTTCAAAGATGTAAATATTGTCCTCTTTCATATTACATATTGATACTACATAAAAAACTTGCTTTATCGCAGCAAAAATATTTCTGCTGCTAACAATCTCCATTTCTTCCCTAAATACACATATACAATAATTTTTATCTCCAGCCAGATAAAACTCTGCCGAAAAATATCCGCCAAGTTCTAAGTTATATGAAGAAATAACCTCTGTTTTCTTCAACCCATCAAAGATATCTTCAATTGCACATATCAACTGGTTATATTTATCTTTAAAAAGAAAATAAAGAATATTATTGTCCGTCTGGGCTATCAGACTTTTCTTCTTTTTAAGTGCATCATTTAAATAAACTTCTTCAAAACCAATATTTTTTTCTAAATTTCGTTTGATTACAATAACACTGACAGGCATATTATCAAACGCTTTTGTAAATTCCAATTTTACCCCTCCATTATCACATTTGAAGCCCCCTGTACTCCACGCAGGTCGAAAAGACGATAAGTGTCTTTGTTCTGCCATATTTCTGTAATTCCCCAATAAATTGATCTAATTCATCTGTACTTGGAAACAACACTTCAAGAAGCATAGAATAATCACCTGTTACACAATTACATTCTACAACATTTTTACAACTGTTTATATAAGGATAAAAATCCTTTTTGTCGATTGGTGACACCTCAAGATTTATAAATGCCTTTATGTGATATCCCAGTTTTATCGGATTTATTCTTGCATGAAACCCCTCTATATATCCATTCTGTACAAGATTTTCAATTCTTGCTGACACAGCAGGTGATGACAGATAAACCTTTTGTGCAATCTCTTTCAACGACATTCTTGCATTTTCCTGAAGCATCGTTATTATCATTTTATCAATATTATCTAATTCATCATTTTTCATTTTTCCCTCCATACTGCTGGCATATTTTTACTATATTAATATCAATATTTAATTTTATTTCGGATAAAACGTCTGATTATCAGCCTAATAAAATTAAGTTTTATGTTTTTATACTTATTATAATAGCATAAAACTCATTAATTCTGTAAATTATTTTTTATTGCCACAATACTCTTGACCAAAACCGATTTCAGGCGTAATATCACAAATGTTGATGTGTCAGACACAATACAGATATAGAGGACATCTATACATTTACGAATGTTACTTTTATCTGATGATGACAATACAGTGACACTCATAAATTTAATTTAATATTTTTTAACGCCCAAAAGAAATCAGGAACAGTTATTTTTTCCTGATTTTTTTATTTAAAAAATTGTTCACATTTAATTAACAAAAACAACATTGCAGGTTCACATTCGATTGTTATTATAACATCATCAAATGAAACGAAATCATTTGATAGTGCTTAAATTTTTTTCATACCTTCTCCTTAAGAATCGTCACTCCAGGCGATTCTTATTTTTTTCTTTAAAACATTTCAAACAACCCAGTCAATATATGCTATAATTGCAATGAACAGAGAAAAACAACGGAGGTTAATAAATTAAAAATGAAAGATAAATTTTTAAAAGCAGCCGCCATCACCCCTGACATAAAAGTCGGTGATACGGATTTTAATACAGAAAACATAATAAAATCAATGAATATAGCACATAAACAGGGCGTAAAACTTGCCGTTTTCCCTGAACTTGTAATATCCGGCTACACATGCAGCGACCTTTTTTTACAGGATATTCTTCTTAAAGGTTCACTCGACGGTTTAAAAAAGATAATAAATGCATCAGAAAATCTTGATATGATAACCATAGTCGGTTTACCCTTTCTATTCAATTTCAAACTTTATAATGTCGCCGCCGTAATATTTGATGGTGAACTTCTTGGAATAGTTCCAAAACAGCATATTCCAAATTATTCAGAATTTTATGAAGCAAGACACTTCTCTACAGGAAATAAAGAAGTATCATATATAGAAATCCCTGAACTTGGTGACACATGTTCATTTGTTCCTTTTGGTGCAAACCAGCTTTTCAAAGCAGAAAATCTTCCTGAACTTGTCATTGGCATTGACATTTGCGAAGACTTATGGATGCCTATTCCACCGTCATGTTATCATGCTATGGCTTCTGCCACTGTTATTGCCAATCTTTCAGCAAGCGACGAAACTACAGGCAAAGACCTTTACAGACGTGAACTTGTAAAAAATCAATCTGCAAGACTCGTAAGTGGCTACATCTATGCCGATGCCGGCGAGGGCGAATCCTCAACCGATCTTGTATTTGCAGGACATAATTTAATAGCTGAAAACGGAAGTATACTTGCTGAGACAAAAAGATTTGAAAACGGTATCGCAATAAGTGAAATCGACCTTGGCAAACTTGTAAGTGAACGCAGACGAATGTCAACATTTACCATAAACGCTCCTGAAGAAAACGGCTATGAAGTAACTGCATTTGAGTTTAAAAATATTGGCGATACAATTCTCACCCGTTATTTTGAAAAAACACCATTTGTTCCTAACGACAAAAATGACCGCAACCGCAGATGTGATGAGATATTAAACATTCAGGCACAGGGATTAAAAAAACGTCTTGAACACACGCATTGCAAATCGGCTGTTATCGGAATTTCGGGCGGACTCGACTCAACACTTGCCCTTCTTGTAACTGCAAAAGCTTTTGATATGCTCGGACTTGACAGAAGCGGTATCTGTGCAGTCACAATGCCTTGTTTCGGAACAACTGACCGAACATATCAGAATGCGTGTATTCTGACTGAAAAAATCGGTGCTACACTTAAAGAAGTCCCTATACATGAAGCCGTAAACCTTCATTTCAGAGACATAGGACATGACAGTTCAATCCATGATGTAACTTACGAAAATTCCCAGGCAAGACAACGAACACTTATCCTTATGAATCTTGCCAATGAATTAAACGGAATGGTCATAGGAACAGGTGACATGTCGGAACTTGCACTCGGATGGGCAACCTACAATGGTGACCATATGTCTATGTACGGTGTAAACTGCTCAGTACCAAAAACCCTTGTAAGATACCTTGTCTTATATTATGCCGAGACAACACCTGACAAACAGCTTCATGATGTACTTATGGATGTACTTGATACACCTGTAAGTCCGGAACTCCTTCCACCTGACAAAGACGGGAAGATTGCCCAAAAAACAGAAGACCTCGTTGGTCCATATGAATTACACGATTTCTTTTTGTACTATATTATGAGATTTGGGTATGCCCCTTCCAAAATATACCGTCTGGCAAAATACACATTCAACGGCGAATATGACAAAGAAACAATCTACAAATGGCTTAGAACATTTTACTGGCGTTTCTTTGCACAGCAGTTCAAACGCTCATGTCTCCCTGACGGTCCAAAAGTCGGAAGTGTCGCGCTGTCTCCAAGAGGTGACTGGCGTATGCCTAGCGATGCATCGGTAAATATTTGGATAAAAGATATTGAACAGTTAAAAATATAAACTCAAAAAGGGTAGGTACCATTAGGCATCTACCCTTTTATCATATCACCTCGTCTGTAATAAAATCCAAAATTTCATCAGGTGCATTTTTGAAAGGAACCAAGAAAAAATCCAGTAACCCATCCTCATTATATTAGCCCATCTCAATAATCTTCCCAAGCGAAAACGAATAAATAAGCTTCTCCCTAACCCTTTTTCCTGTCACGCTCTCAAGCGCTCTCGCATAATAATCAAGCTGTGTTTTATACCTTTCTGCCAGTTTTTCTTCCTGCCCTTTCATAACAAAATCCGTCTTGTAATCAACAAGAACTATGTCATCACCTTCGTAGAAAAATGCATCAATTATTCCCTGTATCATTATGAGTTCTTCACTGTCACTCTTTTCAGAATATACTTCATTTGCCGGTATTCCTATCATAAACGGCTGCTCTCTTTTAAGTTCACCCGAAACTGCTGCCGCTCTCATCCTGCCGCATAAACTGCTTTTTGCAAACCACTCAAATTTCTTTACATCCAAGGCAGATGCATCTTCATCCGTCATGTATCCGTCCTGCACAAGTTCTTTGATAAATACTTCAAAATCAAAGTTTTTATCAAGTCTTTCATACGGTATATGCTCCATAACAAGATGGTAAAGAGTTCCCCTTGCAGCCCCCGTCTTTACTTCCTCTTTTTTCATAAAATCAGGTCGTGGAATGTCTGAGTATTTGCTTTCTTTCTCGCCATTTTTCCTGTCTGAAATTTCTTCAAAAGACCTCTCCACATTTAAGTCTCCCAAAAGCAAAACCTCATTCTCCATGACAGGATTATTTTCTACATCCCCGGCATTAAACTCGTCAAGTTTTTCCATTGCAAGTCTTTTAAGTTCAGATACAGATGCCTTAACAGGAATGCCAAGTTCATCCTTATATTTATACGAAAATTCCTCGTTCTGTGATATATAATCCCTCATTTCCTCATCATAAGTCTTATCCGCATCCCAATTGACTAGCTCAATTTCCTTCTGCTTTGCAAGTTCACGGTTTTCTTTTGATACACTCACAATGTTGTTGACTGAAACTACTTCAAGGTCAAAAAGTTCATCATTTACTCCATAAATTTTTTCAGGTTCGAGTTCTTCAATACACTCTTTAAATACCGGCCTGTCTGCTATCGCCGCCATTACCATGTCAATGTGTTTTGTAAGTGAGAGAATTCCTGAAAATTCGAGATTTTGACCTTTTTCTTTCCATGTTGTTATCTTCTTTTTTCCCTCACCTCTGGATCCCATATTTCCCTGTAAAATATTTGCAGACACTCCTGTAAGAAAAAGTTTTTCCTCGGCTCTTGTCATAGCAACATACAACATTCTTACTTCCTCGGCAAGTGCATTTACTTTTATCCTGCTCCTTAAAAAATTATTAAAAATGCTTTTCTCTGTATACATAAGTTCAAGATTTACATAATCAGTTCCAACACCATAATCAGAATTTATAATAACCCGGTCATTTGCCTCCATCAGATTTACACTTTTTCCAAGTCCCGACACAAACACTACCGGAAACTGAAGTCCCTTACTTTTATGCATTGTCATAATTCTTACGGCATTCATACTGTCGTTGTTTACCGATGCCTCTCCTATATCAAGAGATGCTTTCTTTATATTCTCAACAAAATGAGTAAATTTAAATATTCCGTGATGTCCGTTTGCCGCATAATCTCTCGCCTGACCAAGCAGAATATCAAGATTTGCCGCCCTTTTCTCGCCCGCAGGCATCGCAGACATAATGTCATAAAAATCCGTTTCATCATAAATATTCTGTATTATCTTATCAACAGGAAGTTCCTTTGCCAGCTCACGATAATTATTTAATTTATCAATAAATTTTTCCAGCTTTTCCGCAAGTTTTTCTGCCTCTTTCTCATCAAGAACTATATCTGCCGTATATTTTTCCGTCCCCTCTTCTCCGTTTACAGTCTTTATATAAAGTTTCATTGCATCCCAAAAATCAAGGGTTCTAGGCATCACGGCAATTGCCGCAAGTTCATCATCACTAAGTCCCACAAAAACCGAACGAAGCACTGACACAAGAGGTATATCTTGTCTCGGATTATCAATTATTCTAAGCAGATTTGTCATTGTTAAAATCTCAATTGACTCATAAAATCCTGCTTTTGTACCCGCTGATACCGGTATACCCATGTCAGATAATGTTTCAAGAAAAGGTTCCGTCCACCCCTGAACACTTCTTAAAAGTATCACAATATCACTGTATGTAACTCTGTGATACCCCTGTTTTCCCCATACATAAAGCGGATTTTCTCCCTGTACCATATCAATAATTTTATTTCCAATAGCGGCAGCTTCAAGTTCTTTATCCATCATTCCGTCATCATTGTCCGCTTTCTTGTCAATAAGAATAATTGACGTTTTCTCTGCTGTCCGTTTGTCAGTTTTCTCGTAAACTCTTCCGGGCACAAGCCTTGCCGCTTCATCATACTCAACACCACCAAGACAAGGCTTCATTATCTTTTCAAAAACGGCATTTGAACTTTCGAGCACGTAATCTCTGCTTCTGAAATTCTGTTTGAGGTCAATTCTGTGCTCCTTTGTGCCCTCCTCAAGACTGTAACTGTTGTATTTATTCATGAACAGTTCAGGTCTTGCCAATCGAAATCCGTATATGCTCTGTTTTACGTCACCTACCATAAACATATACGGTGCCTGTACCGGCTCCCCGGCTATACTTGTCAGAATAAGCTCCTGAACATAGTTACTGTCCTGATACTCATCCGTCATTATCTCCTGATAATACTCCCTAAGTTCTTCTGCAACCTTACTTGGAACAACCTCGCCGTCCTCATTTTCGTCTGTCAGTATTGCCAGTGCAAAATGCTCCATGTCGTTAAAATCTATTACTCCATCTTCCCTTTTTCTCTCTGCAAATTCATCAATAAAATCTATTGTCAGATTTACAAGTTCCTTTACGGCAGGAGCCATTTCATTTAATTCTTTTATCTGCTGTTCTACAGTTTTATTAAAAAACTTCTCCTGAAGCTTTATAATTCCTCCCTGACTTGAAAAGTAAGAATCCCTGAATGCACTTGCCAAATCCTTTTTTTCTGCATCAACATTATCTTTTTTAGTTATTCTTCCTTTATCTGCTCTTGAAATTTTTCTAAATGCATCCGATAATTCACTAAAATTCTCTGTCTGGCAGATATTATCAAATTGTCTTATATCGTCCTCAAAGGCTGTTCTGTATTTTGCCGGGCCATCCGGTTCATCACATATTTTTATTGCTTTTTCGGCAAGCATTTTATATGAATTTACAAGTTCTTTGACATAACTTACAAGCTCTCCTACCCACTTTGTTTTCTGAAATTCTTCCACGCCCGCACATTCATAAATTTCAACAATTGATTTAAGCCATTTCTTTGGCCATGGATAACTCATTGCCTTTCCATATAATTCAAGCACAATTGACTCAATCTTACTGTCATCACGTCCATGTGCAAACATCTCTGAAAACAGATAAAAAGAAGAATTATCGTTTTCTTTCTCGATTTCATATCGCTTCTCAATAAGCTCAGAAAGAATTTCACTCTGAGCAATTTTCATATCATTCTCATTTGCAACTTTAAATGCAGGGTCTATGTCTATTACATGAAAATAATTTCTTATAATATACTGACAAAAACTATGCATTGTCGTAATCTGTGCATTGTGAAGCAGCGACGCCTGTCTTTGAAGATGCTCATTGTCAGGTTCATCAATAAGTCTGCTCTCTATCGCCTCACCAACTCTCGTTTTCATCTCTGCTGCCGCCGCATTTGTAAAAGTAACTACAAGCAGCCTGTCAATGTCAACATCGTTTTTTTCATCAGTTATCAGTTTTATAATTCTTTCAACCAACACTGCAGTCTTTCCTGAACCTGCTGCCGCCGAAACTAACAGATTGCAATTTCTGGCATCTATAACTCTTTGCTGGTCATCCGTCCACCTTGTATTGCCCATATTTTTCCCCTTATTAATATTCTTACACGTTTATCTTTCAATCCTTTAGTGTTTTTGTTTTTCACTTTTAATTTTCAAATCATATGATGATTTATAATTACTTTATTTATCACTTTCTGAAAGCTCACTGTGAATTAACCTCATAACATCATCATCCGACAATTTTTCAAATACCCGGTAATCATTGCCGTAAAGCCTGCTGTCAAATCTGCACACACTTTTAAACGCACAATACATACAGGCCGATTTAGGCTGTGAGTCCATTGTTTTATACGGATTTACACTTGTATTTCCATTAAGTATCTCCTCCGACATATCCACAACCTTTTTTTCCGTAAAATCAATAAGTTCATTAAGACAATCCGTATTTGTGATTCCTGAACTTTTCTTAATCTGACCCTTTTTACCCGTCTCAATATTGCTTACTGACGAAATATAATCCGGCTGATATACTCCGTCATTTGATTCAAGATTTTTGTCACTTCCCTCAAGCATAGGCGAATCACCATTCACAAGTCCATTCATTGCAAGTGATTCCAAAGTTTTTTGCTCAACATTTTCAGTTGTTACCCTCTCATTCAAAATCGGGTCTTTTATTCTGTAATAAAGCATTCCCGCCGGCACAACAATCTTTTTTGTTTTAGCCGCCTTATCGACGCTTGCTTTAAGATAAATTACAAGCTGCATCTGAAGCCCATAATAAAGTTCACTAAGTGACAATTCTTTATTTCCTGTCTTATAATCAATAACTCTCACATAATCTTTTGAACCGTCAGTAAAACCATCAAGCCTGTCAATTTTTCCGACAAGTTTTATAAGTTCCTCATCCGTTTTATCAGACTTTCCGACAGTCTCAAAAATAAGCTCACTGTCAATAGTATCAAAACTTCCCTGACTCATTTGCTTTGAAATAGCCCATATCGTCTTATTAACAACATTGTGAATACGCTTTATCATATATTGATTTCTGCTTGTATCCCTCATAATGCCATCCTTGCAAAGACTTACCGCCTTCTCAACACATTCACCGGCAATTCGCTCCTGCTCTTTTTTATCAACATCCTGCCATTTCATGTTGTTTGCAAGGAGTATCTTTGTATACATATCAAGTGTATCATGCACGATGTTTCCTATATCATATGCTTCAATACTGTGTTCCTGTCTCTCCTGAAGTTTAAGCCCATACTGCATAAAATATGAAAACGCACAAGCTGCATACCTCTCAAGCTGTGATGTGCTCCCCCTCAGATTTTCAGGATAAAGACTCTTTGCAACTTTCTTTGATATACTACTCTTATTCTCCTTAAAAAAAGCCGCTTTTAAAATTTTATTTAATGTGCTTTTATCGTCCTCTGATTTAAAATAACGATTATATATCTCCTGCCATTTTTTATCTGAAAAATCTCCGTTTCTAAGTCCTGCAATAAGATATTTTTTTCCATCATCATCAGACCATGCATTTTCCTCATTTTTCTTTCTTTCCTCAAACTTAACATTTATTGTCGGAAAAATTTTATTTATCCTCGATATAATGTATGACGGCTCATTTACACTTCCATCCCTCTCACTGTCACAATATGTTATATACAAATGTTTTGAAGGCTTAGTAAGGTTCAAATAAAGATAAAACTGTTCCGTATATACCTGCTGCCTTGCCGTAGGCGCAAGTTCAAACTCGTTCTCCACCAAAAAATTTCTCTCAGACTCGGAAATAATTCCTCCACTGCCGCTGCCTTTCGGAATATTTGACGAATTTGCTCCTACAAGAAACATATATTTTATATTTGAAATTCGTGTTCTTGACAAATCTCCTGCCATAACCTGGTCTATCCCCGGTGGAATAACTCCTATCCTCGCCTCAGAAAATCCAACATCCAGAATATCCTTAAATTCTTTGAGTAACATTTCCTCGTCACCCATAATAGAAACAAGTTTCTCTAAGACCTCTATGACCATATCATAAAGCTGCCTGTACTCACTTGCCATATCAAAATTTTCATTTTCTTCATAATCATCGGCAAGTTCCATAAGCTTTTCATAAAAATGCTGTCTCTCAAAAAATTCAACCAAAGCTGTCGCATAATCCCTGACTGTGTGTTTTCCCTTTGCCACCTTCTCATAAAATCCCGACAGATTTTCAATAACACTAAGCCTTACATTCTCAACAATCCCGTTTGCAAATTCTTTTGACTCATCAGTCATTCTCCTGTAAGCATATGATGTATTCCACTCTCTGTTCCACGCCTTAAATCCTCTTATTCCCGTAGCAAGAAGATAATTGTCTAAAATATCATTTTTACTGTCACTTGTCCATGAAAGACAGCCTTTTAAATAATCCATAATATCTTCATATGAAAAATCTTTTATAATAATTTGCAGAAGTGCATCTATTGCACGTACCAGAACACTTGACTGAACGCCTCTTTTTTGGTCAATAAAGCAGGCTATTCCCGCCTTTTTCATCGCATGCTCAATAATATTTCCATATGTCTCAAGACTTCCCGCTACTATTGCAATGTCTCTATAACGACATCCTTCATTTACAAGAAGCCTCTTTATTTTCTGTACCACAAAATCAATCTCATCCTCAGCATATTTGAGTACATGACAACTAATATCTGATACTTCACATTCTTTTCCATTGTTGTATCTTTTATATGGATATCTGAACAAATTTCGTTCAAGCCATTCAAGTTCCTTTGACGAGCCAAATCTTGTCTGACTTATTTCTTTTCCAGTCCAAATATCATCTAAAACTTCAACACCCGTTTCACTCGCAATCAGTCTTATATTATTGACAGTTTTTCTGCTCATAAAAAACAGCTGATAATTTTTCCCCTTATTTATAACTGACTCTCTCTCATCAGCAGTCACTGTAATATAAACTTTCTCGGCAATCTTTATAAGCTCACGCAAAAGCCTGTACTGTAATGGAGTAAATCCAGTAAAACCATCGAGACATATAACTGCCCCCTTGAGAAGTCCGGACTGTGAAATAACATCCGCAAATACACTTAAAAGTTCCTCAGAAGTAATATAATTTTTATCGATATATTCCTTAAATGCCGAAAACGCAACAGACATATCCTGTAACTTATATTTAAGGACAGTCTTATTTTCTGAAGCCTGAATCATTTTCTCTATCTCGTTTTCATCGGCACCATATTGTATAAGCTCAGACATAAATGACTTAATCTCAGAAATATAACCATCCTTATTTATATTTCTTCCGAAATATTTAAGATCATCCTTTTTATTAGAAAGCACCTTTTTTAAAATCATAATCTTGCCAAGGTCATCAAGAACCTGAACATTTCCCGCACCTGTCTCAGAAAACACTCTGAATGCAAGCCTGACAAAACTTTGTACATCGACATTCATAATTCCATGCCCCGGACTTATTCTAATCATGTCTTTCTGCGTCTGCATGGTAAACTGTTCCGGAACTATCATTATATAATCTTTTTTAGGATTTTTTACAGCTTCCTCCATAATTTTATGCTGCAAAAAATAAGTTTTTCCTCTGCCGGAACCACCAAAAATAAACTGGACTGCCATTCCCCTATCCTCTCTCCTGTATAATTATTATTGTATTTTAAGCTGTTACTATCTATTATTGTTCAAAAAAATCTTATATGTAGTATAACATAAAACAGAGGGCTATTGGTTAACATTCACTTTATCACAGTGAAAACTAACACTCATAGCACCTCTGTTTTATATTAATCGTTTTTACAAAAAACATTTTATTATTTTTAATCTGCTTAACCATTTGGTATGACGAAAATTATACCACTTATTCGTTATACCGATAATTTACAAAATACAACTTATAATTTTTGCTCGTCAAGCACCGTCTTAACCGCATCAAGAACGAGTTTTTCAGTGTACATTGAATTTTTTGACAATACAACTTCATCAATTGAAACTCCCGAAGAAAGCTGTTTTGAAACATCCTTAACTGCCGATTTCATAAGCGGATACATTGTTTCCACTGACTCATCAAGATTTTTCACTTTAACAGACTTTACCTGTTCTTCATCAAGAGCAACCTCCAGATTTATTGTATTTTCACCTATTACAAACTGACTTTCATAAATTCCCGCCCTATATACCGCATCATTTTTATATGTACTGCTTTCATTACTTATGTTACTCTGTGTACTCTCACTTTTAGGCGAATTCTGCCTGCCAAACATAAAAAATAAAACAATCAGTAGCAAAATCCCAAGCCCGACAAATACTGCCGTATATACTACTTCCTTCATACGCAAAACCACAATCTTTGTTTTCGACATGACAACCCCCGTGAATTTTTTGGTTAAATTTAATCAATCAACCTATACTAATATATAATATGCGATATGAAGAAAGAATATTACTTTTTCCTACTACTGAATTACCATACGGACTGCACCATACATTCCTGCATCGTTGCCAAGTTCAGCAAGTCTGAATTCCGTATTTTTAAGTGCAAACATTACATTTTTCTCATACTGTTTCTTTATAAGTTCTATTACTATCGGACCATTTTTAGAAAGTCCCCCACCGATTACAAATGCCTGTGTATCAACTACAGAAGCTACATTACCAAGTCCCATTCCAAGATAAGCTGCGAACTCATCTACAGCCTCAGCTGCAAGCTCGTCTCCTGCCTTATAAGCGTCGAAAACTTCTTTTCCGCCTATTTCATCATCTGCAAACTTTCTAAGTTCAGAAGGCTTATCAGAAGCTTCAAGACGCTCTTTTGCTAATCTTATAACACCCGTAGCAGAGCTATACTGCTCAAGGCATCCCTTACATCCGCATCCACAGGTCAGTGTCTCCTTAGGATTTACTGTAATATGCCCAATCTCACCTGCTGCACCGTTCTCCCCGGTAAGAATTTTTCCATTCATGATAATTCCACCGCCTACACCTGTTCCAAGTGTAACCATCACAATATTGTCAAAGCCACGGCCGCCGCCACGCCACTGCTCACCAAGAGCTGCAACATTTGCATCATTACCAACCTTAACTTTTTTAACACCTGTAAGTTTACTCATCTCATCAGCAACCGAGAAAATTCCCCATCCGAGATTTGCACATTTGAGAACTCTGCCATCCTCTGTTATAGGTCCCGGAACTCCCATTCCTATACCAAGAATATCATCTGTCTCAATAGATTTCTCTGAATTTTTTTCTTTGATAGACTTCACAATATCAGGAAGAATGTTTTCACCGTTGTTTTCTTTTCTTGTAACAATCTCCCACTTTTCAAGCATATCACCTTTTTCATCAAAAAGTCCCATCTTTACTGTAGTTCCACCTATATCAATTCCATAAATATATTTTGCCATATTTTTCTGCCTTTCTTCTCGTTTTTATTTATATTATTTTTTGTGCTATAACTAATGCCGCGGATTGCTTCATATAATCTTAGTTATATCTTTAATAAACATTTCTTCCTTTAATATACTTTCTGCCTTAAAATAAATATTCCAACTTCCACCTATTTTGGATATTTAATCAAGGTCTTCTACTGCCTCATATCTGATACGAAGTTCAGGCATTTTTTTCATCTCCGTATAATAATTGACTGCCCAATCATCGCCCTGGCTTTCATCATTTTCGCCTGTTGCAGGTGGAGCAAACATCTTTAATGTAAGAACCTGTCCCTCTTTTATCTCTGACTCAAAAAACGCCGGCATAAGGTCAACTGTTTTAGTCTCCGGTGCCTTATAAAACCATTTGCCATTTATTTCCATCATAATATTAAGTTCTTCTTCAAAATTAATCTCAAAGAATTCAGGATTTCCCTCCATCTTAATATCGACAGCAACACCATCGGCATCCTCTGAGCCGCCCCAGCGCATTTTTGCCGGAAGCATAACCTGTTCTTTTTCCTCAATAACAGGCTGGAAATAAGGGTCTTTCAATATTTCCTGATACTGTTTAAGTAACGGCTGTGCAATTCCAACTGATTTATTATTCGGGTCTTCTATTTCAAGACCAAGACGTCCTCTGTCCCTAAACTGGTACATCGAAAATCCATCAAACCAATCAGCATCATCAGACTTTATCCTGTCAACAAATTTTTTAATTGATTCGCCCTGTCGTCTTGGCCCTGTTACATCACCATCTGTATTAAACTCAGATATTACTAGCGGTTTACATACATTATCCGCAACCTTAGTCAATCGCTTTGAAGTCTTTTCAAGTCTTTCCACAAATGTATCGAGAGGTGTCACAGCATAGCTGCTGCCTCCCTTTTCACAAACATCAAACGGCCATCCGTAATGAAGTGCAAGATAACAGTCATTTGACCAATAATCAGCCACCTTATACGCCTCAGTAAATTCTTTTTCATACTGAATAGGTGCATCATCCTCAAGGCTTGTAACACATCCCCCACAATATACAATAGACACATTAGGAGCTTCTTCCTTGACAATCTTTGCAAATCTCACAAAGAAATCACCTATTTCCTGATATGAAAACCTCTGATTATGAGTAAACCAATCACCTGTACATTCATGATTTATGCGAAGTCTCATTCTTCCAAAAGTTCTAAGTTCCTTTGCAATCTGCCTTAGATATTCATCTCCCAGAGAACAATCTATTGTAAGTGTAAGCGCAACATCTTGTCCATGTTTTCTAATATCTCTCATCGAAGTAAACGGCTCACCATCCATACTTCCGCCAATACCGCCAAGATAAGGGAAATAATCATCATATGGGTAGTCCCACTGAAAATGTATTTCCATATCTTTACATGCCTCGCTTATTCTCTGAGGCCACTCCTTATCCTTAGGATAATATGTATACATAATCCCAATGTTTCTGTGAGGTCTGCCAAGCACATTTAAAATATAATCCTGATTTACATACTCAGCTCTCTCACTTCCATCCCCAAGGTCAAGTCCACACCTCGCAGGATTTAAAGTAATTCTTTTTAAGTTGTCCATAAATTTCCTCATTTCTCATAAACTTTAATTTATCGTACCGTTTAACAAAGTTACACAAAACCCCCTATGTGTTAATATCTCGTAATACTACACATCTTTTTTCACAGTACACAGTATTATAAACGCTTATAAATTTATTATATCATTCTCAAAGATATTCCGCCACTAAATTGTCCTATTTTATTACTATTTACTTATCACACAGGACTTACAAAAATTCCAAACCCAAGCGGATGATATGTTAACAATACAAATGCTATAAACTGTATTAAATTAACAATCAACAGTATTTTTCCACAATTCATTGTCTGCTTTTTATGTGAATTTATCAATATATGATATTGCAAACCAAACGCAATAAAAACAGCAATAAAAAATGTGCTTATATCAATCCATGCTACCTCAAATCCAAGAATACCCTTATATCCATAAAACAAAAACGGTATACTCCATGTACCGACTATATTTCCGAGCAAGCCCGTATATATAATCTTGCATATCTCATTATTTTTTTCATTTTTAACATTCACACTTATTTTACTGTCTTTGGAAAATATTTTCATACTGTTTTTACCTGAAACATATTTACAGCCAACCTTTTTCTTAACATACTGAAAACAAATTGCAATATAAATAAGCATAGGAATAAAAAGCAATTTCATATGTTCCCATGTTGACTCATTGACCGGCACAAATAAACCTATTAACCTTGCCTGCCTACACCAGCCATACACAAAATGAAAAAGAGTTCCCAATATCCCAACAAATAAAAATCCTGTTACAATATAGCGTTTATAAAATTTTTTATTATCACATTCAATAAACATACAATCTATCTCCTACTCACTGCAAATTTACTATAAATATTTATTGTTAATACAACTGCTGATTTTAATTTACTGTATTATTATCTGTTATTAATTTTATTGTATGTAATGATTTATATTATATGTGGTGTAAATACTTGATTTGATATAAAGGCAAAAAAAAGAAGCCTTTATACAAAGACTTCTTTCACGATTATTTTAATGAGACACGGGGGATTCGAACCCCCGACAACTTGATTAAAAGTCAAGTGCTCTACCAACTGAGCTAGTATCCCATTTAAAACATGAGGTTTTTACCTCAATGCCCAGAGCCGGAATCGAACCAGCGACACGAGGATTTTCAGTCCTCTGCTCTACCAACTGAGCTATCTGGGCATATAGATAATAAATATCTAAATAGCGGGAACAGGATTTGAACCTGTGACCTTCGGGTTATGAGCCCGACGAGCTTCCTAGCTGCTCCATCCCGCGTCATTAAAACCTTTTGGTAAACTCTGCGGTTTATCAACTTAGGTAAATGGGCGGAGATGGATTCGAACCATCGAAGCATAAAGCAGCAGATTTACAGTCTGTCCCCTTTGGCCACTCGGGAATCCGCCCATAACACAATAAATATTCAATTGTGTAAGCCGATGATCGGACTCGAACCGATAACCTGCTGATTACAAATCAGCTGCTCTGCCAATTGAGCCACATCGGCAAAAAATAAATGGGACCTACAGGGCTCGAACCTGTGACCCTCTGCTTGTAAGGCAGATGCTCTCCCAGCTGAGCTAAGATCCCAACTTAAACGACCCGGAAGGGATTCGAACCCTCGACCTCCGCCGTGACAGGGCGGCGCTCTAACCAACTGAGCCACCAGGCCATTCTAGTATAGGTAAAACCTGATACCTTCAAAACTGTATATTGAATATTTGACTTCCTCTGATTGCAAGAGAATTTTTCGTTCTGAACTCAAGCACTTGAGTTCTTTTGGTCAAGCCCTCGACCTATTAGTGACAGTCAGCTGCATGTGTTACCACACTTCCACCTCTGCCCTATCTA